>ERZ772893.298-NODE-298-length-68201-cov-34.746779_pt1 | contig 68201 bp, 57 predicted proteins | sample MGYA00511482_ERZ772893 | MGnify/ENA primary metagenome ERZ772893 (study PRJEB29015, sample SAMEA2737687) | human gut metagenome | biome: human gut; feature: human-associated habitat; material: faeces | place: China | collected 2012 ... | reverse complement strand
TCAATTCTATCACTATATCTTTCCGCATTTCACTTTTTTGTAGTAACTTTGCAGCCTAAAGCTCCAAAAATATTCACGCAACCTTTCCGAAAAACGCACACACATTGTACCGTCCCCACCCATTTAATACGGTCAACCATTCCGTCTCCCCCACTAGTGCTTTGCATTTTATGCAATCTGCAATATTTTACAGGCTGGCATTTCAGCAGTTCGACGGGATCATGAGGAGCTGACTCCAATAAAAATCAATGTGTTTTCAGATAATTCGAGCAGAGCGTATGAATCAAACCATCGATAATACCGATCGTGGGGACAAAGATCGAGTCGGCACCGATACGATCCGCAATGGTCAAAAAAATCTCTGCAGCCGGCACAATCACATCGGCTCGGTCCGGGTTGAGTTTGAATCGTTCCATTCGCTGTTCCGGATCGAGGGGACGCAGCAAATCGTACCAACGTCTCAACTCCGAAACTGCGAGACGTGCATTATCTCTTTTTCCAGCCAAACTGTACAGCTTATTGATATTCCCGCCCGATCCGATAATCTGAATGCCAGGATACTCATTTTTCAACTGATCCATATCGTCACGCAACATCTCCCATGTACGTTCCTTGACTTTTCCGCTGAGCATACGGACCGTTCCCACATCATACGACCGGGAGCTGATCAACGCACCGTCATGAATCAAGCTCACCTCCGTACTACCACCGCCCACATCGACATAGATGTAACTGCCCTGACTCTCCAGCAGATCCCCGATGTGGCTGTCATAAACAATACGGGCCTCCTCAACACCATCGATCACCTCGATCCGAATACCGGTCTTGGCATAGATCCGATCAGCGATTCGTCCACCATTGACCGCATCACGCATCGCTGAAGTTGCGCAGGCCCGGTAACTCACCACGTTAAAGACTTTCATCAGCAACCGAAAAGCCCGAATCGTTCGCATCAGCTGTTTCTGTTTTTCGGCCGAAATACGACCATCGCTAAAAGAGTCTTCGCCCAACCGCAACGGAATGCGCAACATGACACATTTGGTCAATTCATTCACGGTTTCACCGGGTCGTATTCCCTTGATCAGCAGCCGCACTGCATTCGATCCAATATCGATAGCGGCAAAATTGAGTTTGCTCTCCAACATAAGTTACTGTTTTGTTTCGTTTTGAGACAAGCCGGTATAATATTCGTAAAGCTCTTTTTGGGAGCGGAACGGGATTTCATCATTCTGATAAATTCGGTTCGAATCCGTCCCGTCGATCACACGAGCCGCCATATTATCCTTGAGACCATATTCAACCACACGACGCAACTCCGCCCGGATCGTCCGGTCATGCACCGGCACATACACCTCGACACGACGATTGAAGTTACGGGTCATCCAGTCTGCTGAACCGAGATAGTAACGTTCGTGTCCTCCATTGCAGAAGATAATGATGCGCGAGTGCTCCAAATAGCGATCAATAATTCCCCGCAGTTCGATATTTTCACTCTGCCCTGCCACTCCCGGAATCACCGAACAGTTGCCCCGCACCAACATGCGGATCTCAACCCCAGCTTCGGAGGCTTCGTACAGCTTGCGCACGATACGTTCATCAGTAATGTGGTTGATTTTCCCCAGGATGTAGGCTTTGCGGCCGGCTCGGGCGTTGGCAATCTCGGTATCGATCCGGGAAAACAGCTGTTGCAACATGTTGTGCGGCGAGACCAACAGCTGTTCAAAGTGCACCTGTTTTTCGGGATGGCGGATGAAATCGAAGACCGCATCAACCTCGCGGGTAATCCGGCGATCGGCGGTCAACAGGGTCACATCGGTGTACAGTTTGGCATTCCCTTCGTGGAAGTTTCCGGTACTCACACAGACTACATCCCCTTTAGGAGAACCGATATGGGTCAACTTGCCATGTACTTTCAACCCCTCAACACCAAAGAGTACGTGAATACCCGCATCCTGCATTTTTTTCGACCAGTTGATGTTCGACGACTCGTCGAAACGAGCCAATAGTTCGACCACCACCGTCACCTCTTTGCCATGACGGGCTGCGCAGATCAACGCTTTGACCACTTTGGAATCTTTAGCTAAACGATAGACGGTCGTTTTGATACTCTTCACATCCCGGCTCAACGCAGCCTCCCGCAACAGCCGGATATAGTTCGAAAAGTTCTGGTAGGGATAGTGCAGGAAACGATCCTGTTTGCGTACCGCCTCCAATGCGCTGCCATACGTCTCAAACGGAGAGGTCATTACAGCCAGTTGCGAGGGGAATTTCAAATCGGAACGACCCACCGAAGGAAAATTCATCAGATCCTTCATATTGTGGTACCGTGATCCGGCATCACTGGTATCGTATCGGTCAATATGGAGTTTGGTACGGATATGGCGCAACAGATCGCGTGGCATTTGCTTGTCATAGACCAGACGTACCGGCTCCCCTTTTTTGCGATTCTTCACCCCGCGGGCGATCTTCTCGACCAGATCCTCGCCCAGCCCACTGTCGAGTTCGATTTCGGCATCCCGTGTAAACTTGAAGGTGTAAGCCTCGAACGAATCATAATGGAGTCCGGAGAAAATAAATGGAAGACAAAACCGCACCACATCATCCAAAAACATAATACAGGTACGCCCCTCTTCCGGCGGCAAGACAATGAAACGCCCGAACTCTCGTGTCGGCAGCTCGATCAGAGCAAAGTCCCGAATCGGACGCCCACTACGGACACCTTTTCGCATCAGTTTGACCGCCAAATAGATCCCCGAATCCTTCAGATCGCTCAACCAGGGTCCCTGCGTCGAAATAAGCGGATAGGTCGAACTATTCAGATCTGTCCGATAGACCATCTTGATGTAACGGATCTGCGACGGAGTGAGTTGCGTCTCATCAATCAGATAGATATTCTCCTTTTTGAGATCGTCTTTGATCTGCTCGAATGTGGCCTCAAACTCCTGCAGGTAGGTTTTGGTCAGCTTTTCGATCAGACGCAATTCTCGCAAAGCCATGGCACGGGTCTGCTCGCCATGAGGTCTCTCCTCATATTCTACTACCCGTTTGAGGGTCGAAACCCGAACCCGATAAAATTCATCGAGATTGTTGGAATAGATACCCAGAAAGGTGAGCCGCTCGAGCAACGGCACATTTTCACGCTGGGCCTCCTGCAAAATGCGCCGGTTGAAATACATCCAACTCACATCGCGGTCCAACATCTTTACCACCTTTTTCTTTTCCATATCCTGCCTTTCAAATAACATTCGCTCACTCTGATTGAAACCTCATTCAGTTTCTCCTCCACCTGCAACATCACAAAATCATTTTGATCCTCGCTGCCTTTGCGTACCAACTCTGCCACATGCCTGGAAAGCCCTTACCACAGGGCCCTCACACCTGCAAAAATGGACCGAAAACCCGAATAAGTATAAAGACGTATTTTACACTGGTTCATGGTCTTTCTCCGCGCAATCGGGGCGAAACCCCAAAATTTGTGCTAAATTTGTTCTGCTTTAAAAACGTCAAAACGAATTCATTTGTACTAAGATAATGAAAAATTTCAGCGCTACGAAGTACACGCTTCAAAATGTCACTACAGGCCGCACATTCGAAGATACAGGCTGGCTACTGGACGATCCTCAAGGTGGAGAACCATCTTTGATCCGGGCCAACTATGCCAAACGTCAGATCGAGGTCGGAACAGAAGATATGGGTATTTATCGTTTCGCAGACTGGCTGCCCGTAGGTCGCATGTTGAAGGGATCGTGCGCTCCTATCACGTATAAAAGCAAAAAACTGGCCGAAGTCCTCGGTCTGAAAAACCTTTATATCACCTTCAACGGCTACAATCCAAAGATCGGCGCCAATATGCGCACCTGCTCGTTTAAAGAGACCGAAGCCTATTCGGTTTGTGCACGTCTGCGGGCCAATCAGGAGGATAAAGTATTGGTCGTAGCCTCTGCAGGAAATACAGCACGTGCCTTTGCGCGTGTCTGCTCTGACAACAATATTCCCCTGTTGTTGAGTGTACCCGAAGACAACCTCGATGCACTCTGGTTCGACACTCCGCTCAACAACTGCGTCAAACTGATCGCAGCCCGCAAAGGCGGTGACTATTTCGACGCCATTCACCTGAGCAATTTGGTTCTCAAATCAGATAAATTCCTGGCCGAAGGCGGTGCCAAAAACATTGCCCGCCGTGATGGTATGGCAACCACCGTATTGTCGGCAACCACCTTTATCGGCCGTATTCCTGACTACTATTTCCAAGCAATCGGTAGCGGTACCGGTGCCATTGCAGCCTGGGAGGCCAACCTCCGTCTGATCGAAGATGGCCGTTTCGGTTCCCACAAGATGAAATTGATGGTATCGCAAAATCTGCCGTTCGTGCCGATGTACAAGGCATGGAAAGCCAAGTCTCGTGCACTGCTGCCGTATGATGATGATCAGGCTCGTATCGATGCCGAATCGATCGATGCCAAAGTGCTGTCCAACCGTAAACCACCCTATCCAATCGGAGGTGGCCTGTACGACGCTCTGACTGATACCGATGGTGACATTTTGGCTGCAACCAACGAAGAGGCACGTGCCGCGAAAAAACTGTTTGAAGAGACCGAAGGTGTGGATATCTACTCTGCCCCGGGTATTGCACTTGCCTCGCTGATCAACGCCATCAAAGCCGGCGAAGTAGATCCCGAAAAAATTGTGATGCTGAACGTCACCGGTGGCGGTGAGAAACATTGCCAACAGGGCAAAAAACAGTACAATTTGAAACCCTCGCTGGTATTTGATCTCAATCCAGATGCAAACGAAGTGATCGACAAAGTATCCGCTCTATTTTAAAGATTCTGCTTAACAACCATTGAGAATCGTCGAGCACTGTCTATTGAGGTTGCGCGTCTATTTTCAGCAGATGCGTAACACATGGACAATCACAATACGGAGGTCATGTCAAGCTTATCTTACAGCCATCAAAAATCCACAATTTGATTGTCAATCAAAATCTCGTTGATTCAGCTATAATAAAAACTCTAACCTATAACATGCGAGCCCCGGAGTTTGTACTCCGGAGCTCGCGCTTATTGAACCGTTGTTAACTTCCGTGCGACTCAACAACAAGTAAACGACGGTATAGTATCACTTTTATCAAGCATCTTGCTATAAAGCACCCAATTTAAGCCATTCAACCAATACAAACACTAACGCGCCGGCCAAATAGCCCGCAATAGCCATCAGCGTGATATGTTTCATATACCAGGCGAAATTGATCTTTTCGAGTCCCATTACTACGACACCGGCAGCCGAACCAATAATCAGCAAACTTCCACCGACACCTGCGCAATACGCCAAGAATAACCAGAAAGGACCATCCTGTACAAAATGCTGCATGTAGGCAGGATCGGCCAAAGAGCTCACGGTTGCAGGATCAACAATCGGATACATACCCATAGCACCAGCTACCAACGGCACATTATCGACAATCGATGACATGAAACCGATGATCACGTTGATCAGATAAATGTTGTGCAATTTTTCATTGAGGAATTGCGCTGCAGAGTTCAGGATACCGGTCGATTGGAGGGCTGCCACAGACAAAAGAATACCGAGGAAGAACAGGATCGTCGGAATATCGATATGGCGGATTACTTTGGTCACACGGTGTTTATCACGCTCGGCAATATCGACCTTTTTGCGGTACAGCAGTTCAGTATAGACCCACATAATACCCAGTGCAAGCATGATACCCATAAAGGGAGGGAGACTGGTCAACGATTTGAACACCGGCACAAACAACAGGCAGGCAATACCCAAGATCAGCATGGTCATACGTTCACCACGAGTCAATACCTGCTCCACATTTGACAAGGCTTTGTCTTCAGAACCATCCGAAGTAATTGTCCCGTGCATCATACGGGAAGCGATCAGCACCGGAACCAATGTAGAGACCAGACTCGGCAGCAACAAAGACTCTACCAATGGCAGTGAGGTTACATTTCCCTTAACCCACAGCATGATGGTTGTCACATCACCGATCGGAGACCACGCACCGCCACTGTTTGCCGCAATGATAATGATACTGGCAAACAGCCATCTATCTTTCTGAGCGGGAATAATCCGACGAATCAACATCACCATTACGATTGCAGTCGTCATATTATCCAACACGGCTGACATAAAGAAGGTCAACAAGGCGATCAACCACAACAGAGACCGTTTATTACGGGTTGAAATCCGGTTGGTGATAATTGAAAATCCCCCGTGGACATCGATCAACTCGACAATGGTCATAGCCCCAATCAGGAAGAAGAGTGTTTCAGAGATTTCTCCCAGATGATCCACGATCTGTACTCCGGAGATAAAACGCACACACTGTTCGATCAATGGAAGTCCTGCAATACTGGGGTTGTTGGCCAGAAATTCATTAAACGCCTCACCGTCGATTTGGGGAACGACCAGTGGCGAAGTAACGATATACAACGCCCAGAGAATACCACCGGTCAACAACGCCGTTGCAGCTTTGTTCACCTCCAATTTGTGTTCCATGGCGATACAGAAGTATCCGACCAGAAACACCGCAACCATTACGCCTAACATATTGTTGTTTCTTTAAATTTATTTTGAGCGAACAAAAATAGCAAAAAACACATATTGGTGATATCGAACAATCCTTATGTCATCAACATTTTCTGCAAAAATTCGGTTTATTTCAACATTGACTCTAACTTAATAGAGCCTAACTTATTATCGTACCTTTTATGAACAAAATCTCCTGGATATTGCTTGCAGGAGTATTATTGGGATATTCCTGCTCCCAACGTGTCCGGATGCACATTAGCCAGCCGGTTGCACAATCAGGACCTATTGCAGCCTCCTCAGTACAGGTGCTATCGCTCAACGACAGTGTCCCGAATGAAGCCGTATGGATCGGATCCCTAAAAGTCGGGGACAACGGTTTTTCCAAAACCGGCAATTTGGACACTACACTGCGATTGGCTCGTGAAGAGGCTGCCAAAGCCGGCGGAAATCTGATCAAAATCACCAATCACAAGACACCGAGCACATTCGGCAGCAATTGTCACCGAATCGAAGCCGATATCTATCGGATCGCCCCCCCTGTAGCAATTGCTTCATCGTTACTGTTCGACAGCGCTCATTATCATAAAGGAGAGTGTGTACTGCATCTTTTCCGCAAAGAGGCAGGAGGGACAGCCCTCCATTACGATATCACCATCAACGACTCGCTCCTAACCCGATCCAATAACAACTGGATCGAAACAATTACTCACCCGGCTACAGGCGTAACAACACTCTCGGCGAAGACAGAAAGCACCTCCAGCATCACCCTGAATCTACAACCGGGATACCACTATTACATCCGTTGTGGGGTCAACCTTGGCGTTTTGGTCGGAAGACCAACTCTGGAGGTCGTTGAACCGACGGTCGCCAAAGCCGAAATCGACGCAATACAGCAAAATGCACTGGAAGCTGAATCTGCAAATTAATCAGGCTACAACAATGTAGGTTATGGCCAGCCTGAATTTATAAAAAGCTTTTACATCTATCAATCATGAAAAAGGCACTATTTCTCATACTTGCATTGGGGTTATTCTCCAATTGTCTTGCCCAAAACTTACTGATAACGGCCAAAGGGAAATTGATACGATGTAAAATTTTGGCTCAGACCGATCAACTCATTTTCATTTCCAAAGTTCAGCCTGACGGAAGCAGCATCAGTTCATATGTCTCTAAAGATACGATCCGTCTCATCACTCCCAATTACTCTCAAGAGATGGGTACATTAGCCAACAAAACGGCCATACCTCAAATGAACGATCCAATCCAAGACGGAAAGCGCAAAAAAATAGACGGCCTTTCTCAGAGGTCGCCCGTTTTGCTTTAAGTGTCGGTTATAGTCATTTATTTGACTCTTCGGATAAATCTGACATAGTTCTCAATGGCAAGGGTGGAATTATCATCAACGGTGACATTGGGGGATTCTTCAATGAGTATATCGGATTGGGGGTATTTGCCAATTACAGCCACTACAACAAATATAACATTCATAATTTGGTAGCTGGCCCCAAACTGCTCGTCCGATACAATCATACTAACACCAATGCTTTTATCTTCGGATGGGGATTAGGCTATAACTATTATCAAACGACTATACAATATGCAACCGCCTATTGTGGCTCTTTTGGCACCACTTTGGAGATTGCTTACGAACTTGGTCTAAAAAACAGAGCATTTGCACTCATGTTCAACTTTAATACCCAGTTTTCCTCTGTCGGCAATATGAAAACGCGCCCCCAACAATATGACATTGATAATAACGGACCATTGATTGCGGTCAATCTATCCATCGGTTTTGTCTTTGGACGTTAGGCCTCATAGCAATCCTTGTAAGCTTATCCTCGATGATTCTTACAAAACTAACCGTAACCTACGCCCTCAAAATACTTTTTTCAAAACTAGGACATTCACCTACCACAAACTTGCCAATACAATTCACTACATTCAATGCAGCATAACAGCGAATCCTTAATTGTAAAATTTCACTGAGTGCCGTTCAACAGACAAAGGTGGAATCCGGGGATCAAAGTGGCCCAACACTCCATTATGAAATTAAGAACAACCAATAACACTGATACTAAAGCAAATACATAAACACATCATTAGCAGGGTTCAATATCGACAAATCATGAAAAGGATACTATTTTTGATACTCGCTTTAGGTCTGTTCTCCAACAGCATGGCACAAGACTTACTCTTTACAGCTAGAGGAAATTTAATACGATGCAAAATTTTGGCACAAACCGACAAACTGATTTTTATATCGACGATCCAGCCAGACGGGACCAGCATCAATTCATACGTTTCAAAAGACACTATCCGAACCATCGCTTCCGAATATACCGGAGAGATGAATAGTAGGATCGCAAACAAGACGGCCATAGCACAAATGAACAGACAAATCCGAAAGAGGAACAGGCCCAATGGACGTCCTATAACAGAAGTGGCTCGTTTTGCTTTAACTGCCGGGTATAGCCATCTGTTGGACTTCTCTGATGAATATGATACAGGGTTCAGTGACTATAGCGGCTTTACTGTCAACGGCGACTTGGGAGGCTTCTTCAACGATTACATAGGGTTGGGAGCATTTGCCAATTACAGTCACTACAATAAAAAAAACATTCACAATCTAATTGTTGGGCCCAAATTCCTCGTCCGATCCTTCAATCACAAGCGTAGCAATGCATTCATCTTTGGTTGGGGATTTGGTTACAACTATTTACAAATGGACTTGTGGTCCTCAACAGCTCACTGCGGCACATTTGGGACTACAGTCGATTTGGCTTATGAGGTTGGTCTAACTAGCAAATTAGCACTGATGTTTAACCTGAACGCAGGATTTACCTCCACATACAAGATGAAAATACATCCTGACAATTATGACCTGATCAATCAGAAGTATTTAGTTACGGTTAATCTGAATATCGGCATTGTGTTCGGACGTTAAATGCCAGTACAAGTCATCGGCAAACTATCTCACAAAAACAGCGCACCTAACAAACCACAGGGTTCACTGTGCTCAAATATTCCCTTCAAAATCTTCCTTTCTTTCTCACGTACCTCTAAGCCTCAAATTTCATTCACCGTAACATCAAATTAAGCATTGTAATCGAAAAAACTTCATACATATCATTAATCCGATATTGACAAAAACCGTAATAAAATGACACAACAAGCTGTATCTGATAAACTGGGTAACCTTGGCACTCAATAGCACATTGGACATTCTAACCCCTAAAACTACAAACCTATGAAACACCTCCTATTCATTGCCTTTGCATTAGGGCTATTCACCAACAGTTTCGGACAAGATCTGCTCGTCACCGCCAAAGGGGATACGTTGCGATGCAAAATTTTATCGCAAACGGACCAACAGATTTTCATTTCCACTCTTCAACCGGATGGCACCTCAGTCAGTTCCTACGTTTCAAAAGACACCATTCAAACCATTACCCCCGGCTATTTTGGAAATGGCGATTTAGTAGGCACTAGTCTCGATTCTCTCCAAACCAACATTCAATCCCCAAAGAAAAAAAAGCGTGCAAAAGATGGCGTACGGTTTGCCATTTCTGGTGGTTACAGCTCACGTTTGGGGAAATTGGCAGAGGGTGCAACCAGCAGCTACAGACACGGATTTACCATTAATGGTGATCTGGCTGGTTTCTTTAACGACTACATCGGTCTGGGAGCGTTCGCCAATTACAGACAATACAGCGAAGCTGATGTTAGCAGTTGGATTATGGGGCCCAAACTACTCATTCGCTTTTACAATCGCTCCAAAAACAGTGCTTTGATACTCGGAGTGGGACTGGGATACACTACCTACAAAGGGCAGGTGTGGACCTCCAGGCTCAATACCGCCACAGGAGGTTCATTCGGATCCACCACAGAGATCGGATACGAAATCGGTATCAGCAAAGCTGCCGCACTCATGTTCAATCTTAACGTATCCACCGCTACAATCGGCACTTCGAAAGCTGGCGGAAAGACCTACGACTTGGAGCATAGGGAAAGTTTAAATGCGATCAATTTGATCATCGGTATTGTTTTCGGACGTTAACCCACTATAAAAAAACCATCCAATCTGAAAGTTATATAATCTATTGAATAGCCATATCCTATTGACACCTATCAACTAAGGTGCAGGATTGATAACCGATTCTCACGATAGCTGTATATCCAGACAGTCAATTCGTTAAAATGAACCAACCCGAAAAGTTTGCACCTTCGGGTTGGTTCATTTATTATAACAGTATTAATATGCCTTGATATTTTCTTGACCCATCAACTCCGGAGTCACAACACACTACTCCACCGGCAACATACTCATCACTTCAGATGAGAGTTCACGCAACTGGGGCGATTTGGAATCCGCATATCGTTTAGCGATGTCGGTCACAACGTTTTGCATCTCACTCGAAAGCATTGCACACCGACTGAAGGCATTTACTGCCCCACAAATCAACAAGGGCTCGAGCTCATGCTCCGACAACATTTGATCAGCTCGTTGCAGCAACATCTTGGTTCGAGTCTCATCACACAACGGGCCACACGCTACACGTAACAGCATCAACAGTCCCGCATATTGCAAATAGAGGTCGTTTGAAGCCAACCAATCCGCAATCTTATCAACAGCGGCTGTAGCACGCGAAAAGAGATACATCACTGTCAACTCGACGATCTCCGGATTGGTAAAATCCCGACTCCACTCCTCAACCTGTCCTATGGTGACACTGGTCGGATCATCCACAAACAGCGCAGCCAATTTCAATTCACGCACCTGCTGCTGATACAAAAGCAATGCAAGAGAGTGGTTGGGACCATACTCTCTTGCAATATCACGGATGGTCGGTACCGAAACTCCATAATTGAGTGGATAGACAATCCCCCGCTCCTGCATGGCTCCGGTTACCGCACCGTTCATTTCGACCTTCAGACGCTTCAACAGCTGAAGCATCAAAGCCGTATTATCCATACTTTACCAAATTAATTATTTCAATGCCGGAACCGGAATCTGCATCACTTCACCAAATTGATAAACCGGCACACGACTCTGTGCAATTTCACGGTTACCATCCAACAAGCGGCAATTGGCAATATCCGCTACACGATAATAGATCATACTTTTCCCTTTGGCTTCGCTCATGGAACTACCCTGTACCTTCATTTCTGGAGTCATCTCAACCAAAATAGGACGTCCCGAGAGATCCGATGATGGGAGCAGCCCTCCAAACTCAGTGAAACGACATACGACAGCGGAAGTTTTACCGGCTTCGGGAACGACGTCATACTCACGAACGATAGTCTGTTTGAACTGTTTGCCAAGGAAAAGAGCCAAATACTCCTCTTCCAGACGATTCAATTCATCCAAAGCAGCTTTGAGTCCCTGTCCGAATACATTCTCGCCCGCATTACCGCTGATCAACTCCATCCGATTTTTACGAATCATAAAAATCATGTTGGCTGCATCGAGCGCTGCTGATTCGGGGCTCTGCTCAACTGTACTGCGACGATCGACCTGTACTTTGACAAAGCTGGTATCGCTATCGATTTGCGACAAGACTTTTACTTTACCTTTGCCCATAGCTTTATGTGCAGGTGCAGCAGGGCCTACGGGTGCAGCAGGTTTAAAGGCCGATGGCATCGGCGCTGCCCCATCCAAAGGTGCCGCCAAAAATCCCTCAACCGAAGGAGTATAAAGCTGCATCGGGCTTTTGTCGGGATTTTCCAACGTGTAAACCTCATTGGGATCGGCCTCCTGAGCATAACCAATCTTTCCACCTACAATCGTATAGATATCCTTATCGGCCAGCGGCGCCATCACACCAAGATATTTTTGTGCATAACGCGCATAAGGGCCTTTGCGAATACTCTCTTTTTCAACCACCACGATTACCTTCAGCGTCGTACGGGGTAAAGCATAAACTACGGAGTTGCTACTGCCCACCACTACCCCTTTGGTAGCCTTGACCTGAGCCTGCACGCCGACTGCCGTCATTGCCAGCAGACACAATGGAATCAGAATCTGTTTCATATGATCACAATATTATGATTAGCTTGTAAGTTGAACAACTGAAAACTCAATAACAAAGCTAATTAAAATTTAAAACACTTGCTTAGAATTTCAGGTAAAAATCACGGGTCAACCTCCGATACTCTTCAGTAAATTCCTGTTGCCGTTCGGTCTCCATGATCAGCAAATCGCTACGCAAAGGCACAGATTTACGCCCAAACTCCATCATTACCCGTTTAGGAGGCACTCCTGGTTTAGTCTGCACCAAACATTTCCGTACACAATGCAAACTACGCTCCAAAGCCAACTTTTCCAATAACACACCTTCTGTTACCGGCAAAATCACTGCGAAACGTCCATGCTCGGCCAATAATGTCTTCACTCCATCCAACAACTCCTCAAAGGGCAATGAAACGGCATGTCTAACTGCATTTCGGACCGGATCGGGAGCCTTCAACGAATCGACAAAATAGGGAGGATTGGACACGATAAGATCATATTGCACCTTTTCTGCATAACAGGACACATACTCCTGTAACGTAACACCATGTAAATGCAACCGATCGGCCCATGGGGATTCGGCAAAATTGCGCAAGGCATCCTCACAACTCCCTGAATCTGGCTCCACGGCATCAATTTGTGCGTTAGATGTACGTTGGGCTACCATTAATGCAATTACCCCTGTGCCACTTCCAATATCCAATACCCGACCAACCTTTTTTGTCTCTGCATCTGCCCCATTTTGTGCTCCGCAGACCGATTTTTCCCCTTCATCTTGCACATGATCATCCCATACGGTCTGATCGATCTTGGGTCTCTCTAAAACCTGAGAAGGATCGTCAGGGCAAACATTATCAATCTGTCTCCTGTCAGTAGATTCATCCGGTATGACGGCAGAGACATCTGAAGCCAAATCACACCAAGCACCTAACAACACTCCATCGGTACCTACACGCATAGCTGCATGCTCCTGCCACACCGTAAATTGTTTGAATGAAAAATAGGGATTCGCCATAATTTTATCACATTGCGCCGCTATCCAATTTCATGAAACTATGATAATCAGACATTCATCTTAATTCATTACATAATCGCATTCACAAAATTCGTAGGGTAAGATACACAATTTAACATCATTTGATCTCTACATGTATATTCAATAATCTATTTCAAATTACACAAACACATTACTTTCAATAAAAAAACGGAGACGAAAAAATCTGCGTCTCCGTTTTTACGACAAAGTATTGTATAAAAGCTATTCAAAAGAATAATCTGTAATATCAACGATACCATACGTGCCTAGATATTGACGGAGGTTACCATATAGTTTAACCTTTTGCCGGAAAACAGTTCCCTCATTATCAGGCACATTAAGTGCATCCCTAATTTCTCCTTCTGGGAGTTTGACCGTAAAACACTCTTCTGGCTTCACTTCATAAGTTCCATCACTTAGCATAAGGTTAGTTTTTACTCCTGATTCTACAATGGTGGTCAATGTATCACATAATGATGTATAATCATCACCCAAAGCGACACCAGCAACGTAACCTTCTACCCATACACCATCAATTTCACCCAAACGCTCTGTAATTGCATGAAATGTGTATGGGAATTGTTTCGTGCCATCACCATATTTAGGCGCAACTGTCACATCAAATATTAACGGAGTATAAGGGGGAATAACCGGTGAAGCTACTACAGTACCGCTTGAATTGGAATAAGTGGGAAATTGACCCGACTCGCCATAACCGTAAGTCGAAGTGAAAATAATCTGAGATGATTCACCATACAACATCTTCAACAAAGCTGCATCCAATCCAACTACAACTGAATTTTCATCTGATGAAGAAGATGCATCTTCATTCTCATCTTCTTCTGACGTGCCTACGTCAACTGTCATTACCTCATAATGATCATCTTCATAATACTGGGCCAAATTATATTTCTCAGCGGTATCTTTAATATTGGTATCAAAAACGAAACCGTCCATAAAACGTCCTACATAATAGATAGAGATCGTTTCATCTTTTTTAACGGTATCTCGCAACTCCTTACCATACGAAATATGCTTACAATACAAATTGGTACGAATCGTATCTGAAAGATTCAATTTCATTTGCGTAACCGCATAGTTTTGCACTAACGAAGCCTCATATTTACTGGGATCTTTAACCACTTTAACCAACTCCAAATCCATAATAACCGGCAAATCACCGCCTAATGCATTTTGTCCTTCATAGCCCGAACTTTCATAACTATATCCTGAAGATCCGTACGCTAATGATGACGGGATATATACACGGTATTTATCACCTTCTTTCATCTGACCAAGAGCCAAAAAATTGCCCATGATCATATCTACATTTGAGGAATAATAAAGCGCATTATAAGGAGTATACGGAACATATTCCGCAGTATAGTGGGTATAATTGGTAAAAGTTCCTTGGTGCTTTGCGATATCAGGGTCACGAGTCACGAAGACATTCCCCGTAGTCATCTCTCGTCCCGTATAGTTAATCATCACCCATTCAAAATCATCTTCGCCATCACCACTGGGGGTCAAAGCACCGGCCTGGGTAGATTCATACAGTTTTTCGATATATACCCCTCCCTCGATTTTTTCTGCATTGGGAGCATTTTTTGCCACCCACGCTTCGAAAGAGCGCTCGCGCTTATCTTCAATCGTCTCCTCCTCTACTTTGGCACAAGAGGTGGCAAACATACTTACTACTGTCGCAATAGCACAAGCGAAAAATCCTTTTCTCATATTGGTTATTTAACAACTTGTTTCACAACGATATCCCACACCAATGGGGTATTTGCAGGCACCACTCCCCACGGTTTATCGCCATAACCAAGTGACGAAACCAAAAAGAGTTGTACCGAATCTCCTTCATGACAACCTGCCAATCCGAGCCGAACCCCTTTAATCAGGCGCGAATCACCTAATGATACCTCTTGAGGGGCAAAAGGCCAATACTGCTCCAAATCAGGCAAATACTCCTCATCGACCAAATCTTTGCGATTCGTGTAATACAACTGACCCAAACCCGTTGAAAACGAATAGACTGCAAAATCAATAATTGCAGTTCCGGAGGATTCCAATATTGGAGCCGAAGCGTAATCTGCACGATCCGCATTGATCACATAACGATACACACCGGATACTTCCGTGTAGGGGTATTGCTGACCTTGAAGATAATTTACAATAGAGGTACGTTGTGTGGTCTCTTCGTTATCATCTTCTTGAGAACAGCCGACAGTCATCAATACCGTCGCCATCAACAGTGCAAAAAAACGCCACTTGGTCAAAATCATAGTGTCATATCAATAGCTCACAAAAGTATACTTTTTTTACCCAAAAGCAAAAGTAAGCTACATCATATAGAACTCTCAAAAACTGGAAATATTGCTCTGACCTTATGTTTTTTCACAATTTTAAAACAAAAAAAAGAGAGGCTGCAAATGTCAGCCTCTCCTTTATATTAAAAATCATTCTTTACGAAGAAAACCTCGTTCTTAAAGAAGGACATTCAAAAAGACACTCAATTAGTCTCCCGAAATAAAATAGCGCTGAGATTTCAGCAGGTTACGGGTTTGGAGCACCATTGTCTTCGTTTCATTGATAATGGTCAGATACAGAATACTGCTGCGCGTTGTCGAAGCCTTGGCCTTCACACGTTTAATCTGACTCTTGATAGCGGCAGCCAATGCATCGAACAACTTATCACGCATCTGCAAAATTTCATCGAGTTGTGAGAAATCGTTATTCTCCAACATTACATTGATCTTCTGGTAAATCTCACCAACTTTCTCATTCACCAACTCCAGATCTGCCACCTGCTCTTTATTCAACCCTTCGTGGTTGTTATTGATGTGATCGAAACTGGGTCGCGTGATATGAACCAACGCCTTGGTTACCTCATTGATATAATCGACAACCTGAACGTAATAGTGACCGGTCTCGATATAGTTCTCTTGCAATTTCAGCAAGGTTGGCAGCATTTCATGTTTACGCTCGTGTGCCACTCTGTACAACTCTTCAGATTCGCGCACCATCTGTTTGAGCAGTTTACGATCCTCATTAAAGAGTCCGACCAGTGTCTGACGATAAAGCGTAGTCACCTGGAGCATTGTCTCAGCCACTTCGCGCACACAACGCTGAATAACGGTCTGTTCCGGAGCTTCAGTCTGCTCTTCAGCTTCACGCTCTGCCTCTTTTTTAACCTTGCGGTTGTGAATAATAGAGCTTTGAATCAGCATGTAACCGCAAACCACAGCAAAGATCACCACAGCAATCATTCCGCCCCACATCAAGCCCAGTGCGATTAAGAAGGCAATCGTAAAGGCAATCAACGCAGTCAGGAACCAACCGGCAATCACTGTCAACACACCCGTAATGCGATAAACGGCACTTTCACGTCCCCAAGCACGGTCTGCCAGAGATGAACCCATAGCTACCATGAAGGTAACGTAGGTGGTCGAAAGCGGCAGTTGCAACGAAGTTGCCATTGAGATCAAAATCGACGCTACCGTCAAGTTTACCGTTGCACGGATCAAGTCAAAAGGAGCTTTATTGGCTCCCTCCGGCACGTAAACCGGCACGAACCGACTGGCAACGAAACGTTGAATGCGTTTCGGCGTATATTTTTCGTAAGTTTTATTGCAGTTCAGAGCGCAACGTACCATGGCACGTGACACTGAAGTAGATCCGAACCGCTCTGCACCGGCATCTTGACGAGCCAGATTGATCTCGGTATCCGCCACTGTTTGCGACTTTTTCGAGAACCACAGCGTCAATACCATAATTACACCCGAAATAATCAGGATAAGCGGATGAGTAGTTACTGCACCGTTCAAACTTCCCATCATGGTATTGACATCCCCCGAACCGTTGATCATTACATTTTCGTATGAATCGCAACCGGCAACAAATACACCGATAAAGTTCACCAGGTCATTACCTGCAAAAGCCAATGCCAAAGAGAGTGTACCTGCCAATACCGTAATCTTCAAGATATTGATCTTGAACATGGCTAAAATTGCCATGACAATACTCCAACCGACGAACAGTATGAGCAGCAGTGTCAAAATATGGGTATCCATCCAGGCCATTACTTCCGGATCCATCAACGATGAACCTTTCAGGCCCTTGAAGATTGCAAAATAAGAGATTGCCGTAACCGCAATACCGCACCAGATCGCGCCTACTGACTTAATTTTCCGTTGATAGCGATACGAGAAGATCAAACGGGTCACGTACATGACCACCGTGCCGCACACAAATGCAATCGCTACAGATAACAGGATTCCGGAGATAATCGCCATAGCTTTACCCGTATTGATATACGAGGCCAAGTCGGCAATCGTGTGCAGATCGCTGTTGGCGATTTTGAATACGGATACACTTACCGCAGCACCCAACAGACCGAATACGAGCGACACAGTAGTCGAAGTGGGCAGACCCAACGTATTGAACACGTCGAGCAAGATCACATTCATAAACATCACCGAGAGGAATAGCATCATCACGTCGGCAAACGTGAACATCTCCGGGTGAAACACACCGCTACGTGCCACCTCCATCATACCGCTTGAGGTGATTGCACCGACCAGGATACCGACCGATGCAACGATCATGATTACATAACGTGGAGCCACTTTCGAACCCAACGCCGAATTCAGGAAATTCACCGCGTCATTGGCGACGCCCACTACCAATCCGGCAATGGCCAACACCATCATAATGCCCACGATGATTAAGTACATACTGTCCATACAGTCTTTTTTGATTGTTTCAGTTTGGGGGCAAAATTATAATAAATTGACAGAACTTCAAGGACGACAAGCAGGGCTTAACAATTTGTTCATCCTCCCCTAACAATGTTCTAAAGACGTTTGAGCGCCATTCGAATCAGCTCTTCAACGTGGGCTTGTGGCTGCTCTTTGACCAGCGCCCGCAACACCTTTTCAGATGCAGGTTTGGTAAAACCCAACATCACCAAAGCCGAGAGGGCCTCTGAATAGGTTTCATTGGCTGCAGCACGTATGGGCAATGCGACCTCTTCCGTTGCTGAAACGCCCAATTTATCCCGCAACTCGACAATAATTTTTTGTGCGGTTTTGATACCAAGCCCTTTCACGCTTTTCAAGACATCGGCCTGACCGGTGGCAATAATCGAACGCACCTCATCCGACGAAAAAGTGGAAAGAATCATACGGGCCGTATTACCGCCCACACCCGAAACACCTATCAAAGCCCGAAACACTTCACGCTCCTCCAGGGTATAAAAGCCATACAGGACCTGTGCATCCTCCCGAACAATAAAGTGGGTGTACAGTTTGACCTCAGTCGCTGACTCGATACTCGAAAAGGTCTGCAAAGAGATATTGATGTAATACCCTACCCCTCCGGCTTCAACTACCGCAGCAGCAGGCGTCAATCGATCCAGTTGACCTTTGATATAATCATACATGACGGGAATCCAATTTTGAAACAAATTTAATGAACAAATACAAAATTATTATATATTTGCGTTACAATTAACTTCTAATAACCCTCTATTACGCAAATATGAAAAAGATTCTGTTGGCCGCCTCGGCCGTTGCGCTGTTGGCCGCTGCCGGCTGCGCAGACAAAAAAGGAACCAGCACTGCTGTTTCAGGTGCAGACACCGTAACTGTTGCCGCAAGCGCCAGCGTTGCCTATTTTAACCTCGACACGCTGCTGACCAAATATGACATGTATATCGACATGCGTGCCTCTTACGAAGAGAAGGTTCAAAAAGCCGATGCTGAACTGACTTCAAAAGGCCGTGCTTTGGAACGTAACGTTCGCGATTACCAGGAAAAAGTTCAAAATGGTTTGGTTACCCGTGCTCAAGCACAAACCATCGAGGAGAACCTCAACAAACAACAGCAGGCATTCGTCAGCCATCGTGACAAAGTTATGGGTGAGATGGCCGAAGAGGAGCAAGTTATGCTGAACCAAATTCAATACAGCATCACCGAATACCTCAAAGAATTCAACAAAGATTATCAATATGGTGTGATTCTGAGCACCACGACCGCGGGTCCGATCTTCAATGCAGATCCTAAATTGGATATCACCACCGTACTGCTCGAAGGTCTGAATAAAAAATACGCTTCAGAAAAAGGTAAAAACAAAAATTCGCTGCCAGCAACTCCAAAAGCAGACGCTGAAGCAACCAAATAATTGGTAACAATCTGTTGAGACAGCGAATGGCCTACGCTCAAATCGGTTCCGAACCGAACAATAAGTAAAAAATTTGCAAGACTCGGAATAAATAAAAGGTTAGCGTAAGAAAATCAAATCGCCTCAAAATAGAATCAATCAATAAAAGCGCACAAAATTGTGCGCTTTTTATTTTTATGAAAATTTATTTACTTTGCTTCTATCAAAGTGATCGATTCACCATGCACAAGATTCTGTTGTATGCCAAAATTACAGCCCGGAGGTTCAGCAACCCCGTCTTTATCGGGCTGTTGGGATTATCTCTGCTTTTGTGGTATGTAACCAAGCTGAGTTACACCTATACCACAGATCTCACTGTACCGGTACGCATCGACAGCACCCAATACACAGTTCGTTGCAACGTTGAAGGGGTCGGTTACCAAATTCTCCTCCATAAATGGAGCCCCAAGAAAAATACGATTATCCTGTCGGCAGATAATATTGCAGTCAACCCTTCGGCTCTGGTTCCGGGGGCATACGACATCTCCACATTTGCACTGCAAAACATCATCTCAGCCAAAATCACCGATCTGAAGATCAAATCGGTCGAGGCTCCTGTCGAAGTGGAACGCTCCAAAAACAACAAATGAAAAAAATCGGAATAACCGGCGGTATCGGAAGCGGGAAAAGCACCGTCTGCCGGGTGTTTGCTATGCTGGGCATCGCTATTTACGATTCGGATCGTGAAGCCAAACGATTGATGAACAGCGATCCTTGCCTGACCGAACAGCTTCGTGCGCTTTTCGGTTCGGAAGCCTACATAAACGGGCAACTCAACCGCCCATTTTTAGCCTCCGTCGTTTTCAACCATCCCGAGCGTTTGGCTCAACTCAATGCACTGGTCCATCCGGCCGTTGCAGCCGATTTCGCGCAATGGGCAGAAATGCAGTCCTCACCGTATGTGATCGAAGAGAGCGCGATCCTGTTCGAAGCGGGAGCTGACCGCAATATGGACGAAACGGTGGCCGTTGTTGCCCCCGAAGCGTTACGGATCCAACGCACCTGCCTACGGGACCATAGCGACGAAGCAGCTGTCCGTGCCCGCATGGCTCGACAGATGAGCGATCAGGAGCGTATGGCCCGTGCCAACCACATCCTGGTAGCCGATGAAAAACAGCTGCTCATCCCTCAGATTATCGAACTGCACAAACGCTTTATTCAATGACAATAGCTCCCTATCCGACAATGCTCCGGGTCGGTTCGCAAACCGTTGATCTCACCACCCCCGTGGTGATGACCATTATCAACGTCACGCCGGACTCTTTCTATGCCGGAAGTCGCACCGCATCAGCCGATGCGATTGCGGAGCGGGTTCGTCAAGCGGCCGAAGAGGGTGCCGCCATATTGGATGTGGGCGGTTATTCGTCCCGTCCCGGAGCCGACGATGTCCCTCCGGAGGAGGAGACCCGACGGCTGGCCTTAGCGTTGGAGGTGATCCGCCGTGAAACGCCTCAGCTCCCCGTCTCATTAGATACCTTCCGGAGCGCAGTAGCGGAACGGATTATCCGAGATTACGGCCCCTGCATCATCAACGATATTACCGGCGGAGAGGCCGATCCCAAAATGTTTGAAACCACAGCCCGTTTAGGCGTTCCTTATATTGTCATGCACATGCGCGGCATGCCCGACAACATGCAGCAACTGACCGATTATCGCGATATTACTGCCGAGATCTACGCTTACCTGGAAAAACGAATCACACTGCTCCATCGAGCTGGAGTCAAACAGGTCATTCTTGATCCCGGATTCGGATTCGCCAAAACACTCGATCAGAACTACGAACTGTTGGCCCATCTGCGTACCCTGACCGATCTGGGCTGCCCGATCCTGGCGGGAATCTCTCGCAAAAGCATGATCTATAAAGCGCTGGATACCGATCCGGCCGATGCACTAACGGGAACCATCGCCCTGCATTGGGAGTGTTTGCGTCAAGGGGCCTCGATCCTGCGGGTTCATGACACCCGAGAGGCATCGCAGGTGATCCGCCTTTGGGAGAAATTGCGCAAAAATTCGTAACTTCACCCCGATACGGTAACCGTCCGACAGCTATGCTATCCCCCCAAGGTACACCGCAGTTTTCATGCGTTTGAATGCCGGGTCGCACGCTTCCCCAGCAAAATGCACTGTCACGTAAGCCGTAACACCGTACCGAAAATAACGTACACACCATGATCGACACCAAAGATATTCACAAAAGTTTCGGAAAACTCGAAGTACTCAAAGGCATCGACCTACATATTGACAAAGGAGAGGTGGTCTCCATTGTCGGTCCGAGCGGTGCAGGCAAAACCACCCTGCTGCAAATTTTGGGCACCCTGAGCCGTCCCACTTCGGGCGAAGTGATTATTGACGAAACCCCCGTGCAGATGCTGTCGGACAAACAGATCTCCAAATTCCGAAACACGAAAATCGGCTTTGTATTCCAGTTCCACCACCTGCTGCCGGAGTTCACCGCCTTTGAGAATGTCTGCATTCCCGGCTATATCGCCAAACGTGAACGCAACGACGTCGAACGCAAAGCACGTGAACTGCTCGAGATGCTCGGCATGGAGCATCGCATCAACCACAAACCGGCTGAACTCTCCGGCGGCGAACAGCAACGCGTGGCCATCGCCCGTGCGCTGATCAACTCACCGGCCGTTCTGCTGGCCGACGAACCTTCGGGAAACCTCGACTCCAAAAACCGCGAAGAGATTCACCAGCTATTCTTCACGTTACGGGATACCTTGGGTCAAACCGTCGTGATCGTCACCCACGACGAACAGTTGGCCCGGATGTCCGACCGGGAGATCGTCATGATCGACGGCATGATTCGACCCTAACCATGTCTCCAGCAAAACTACCCTATTCTTCCGACGATTTTACCCCTTCGTCCGGTGAAGAGCTGCACCAGTTGCTCGACTACTTGTGGGATCGGTACGACCGCCCAGAATTTATTCCCGATGATCCAATCGCCATTCCGCATCAATATTCACGCCGGGAAGATATTGAGATCAGCGCCTTCTTTGCTGCCACTATCGCCTGGGGAAAACGGTCAATGATTGTTTCCAACGGCCATCGGCTGATGGAACGAATGGATCACGCACCATACGATTTCGTAGTCAACGCATCGGAGCAAGAGTGGAGTGCACTGGTCGGTTTCGTTCACCGTACCTTCAACGACAGCGACTGCATCGACTTTGTCCGGGCCTTGCGACCATTTTATTTATCAGACTACTCCGTCCACCCTGCGCACGAAACCGACCAAATTCATCAGCAGAGCCCCAACATTCAATCTGAACATACCGAACCGTCTGGGGCACAATTGCCCCGATCTGTTTTCGCTACCGAAACCGTCTCTTGTGCGGATACCTCACCGCAAAACCCATCAACTTCCGCACCGCAAATTTCATCCCAGACCTTATCGGACGCCACATCGCTTGCTAAGATGCCCGTAAACGCCCTGTGCACACACCCTCACTTCAATCCACACGACAGCTTCCACAGCGGTGCGCATCAGTCGGCCTCCACGCTACTGCTCACCACAGGGCTAGGAGGCTTCTTTGAGCAGGAGTATGCGGCATGTGGCGATCTAAGCAAAGTTTTATCACGTTTCCGGAGTCGTTTTTGGCAAACTCCACACGCTGCACGGGCCGAAAAACACCTTGCCTCCATCGATCGAGGGGCCAGTTGCAAACGGCTCAATATGTTTCTGCGCTGGATGGTCCGCAGGGATGACCGTGGGGTAGACTTCGGATTGTGGTCGCACATCCCCACTTCTGCACTCTACATTCCGCTTGATCTGCACTCCTCGCGTACTGCTCGCGAATTGGGGCTGCTTACCCGCAAACAGAACGACTGGAAAGCAGTTGAAGAGCTGACCGCCGCCCTGCGAAAGTTCGATCCCGAAGATCCAATCAAATACGACTACGCTCTCTTCGGTGCCGGCATCCACAACGCTAAATAGCATTTCAAATCAGAGAAGATCACCCCCAATGCCTACGGCCTGTATGGTAATATTTTATTTACTATCTATGAACAGTTTCTGTTCATGCGTCGATATCACCTCCATTAGCTTCTGCTTCTAACTACAATCTGGTGAGTAATGGCACCCCTGTATCACAACTGATATCGCCAAATGCTCACAGTGCGGGCTGAGGTTCACTACAACAATTGCCTTGTTTCCTCACAAAGCACGGCAACCAATTCGTATGAATCGAGAATACATGCTCTTCAACAAACCACAAGTTTGTGCCCATACGCAATATAAAAGGCTCAAAAAGCTTCTACCATCATGGAGCATGCAGCACCTTCACTCTATCTCGCCAACTACGAGCCTCCACCTTCCCCTCGACATGAACAGTCGCTCCATCACAACACATTAAAATAAAAATATTTTGAAATCAGCCGGATAGTCCGTTATTTTGCGACCAATGTATAAATGAGGTTTATATGGTAGAGGCTTTACACAACGTTCCGGGAAAGATTCTGCAACAATTCAAAAACTGGATGCTCCCCATCGCAATGATAACCGGCGGAATTTACCACTCCTTCTTCGCAAAACTCGCACCCGCTATCCCCTACCTCATCTTCTGCATGCTGCTGGTCCCCTACTGCAAAATATCCCTCAGCAGACTCAAAATCAAACCCTTGCACTGGATCTTAATTCTGATCCAAATTATCGGTGGGCTGTGCGTTTACGGTGCCGTAAGCCTCTATGATCCCATCATCGCTCAAGGAGTCTTTATCTGCGTGCTGGCCCCAACTGCCACATCAGCTGCCGTCATCACCGGAATGCTCGGAGGAAATGTAGCTTCACTGGCTACCTTCAGTCTAATCAGTAATTTAAGCGTTGCTGTGCTGTCTCCGGTTATCTTCTCTTTTATCGGGGAACATGTTACCATGCCCTTCGGTGAATCATTCGGAATCATCTGCCGACAAATGATTCCCCTACTGATTCTGCCATTCGTTTTAGCCATGTTACTGCGCCGTTTTTTACCTCGTGTCCACCACGAAATCAAAAAACGACAGGAACTCTCTTTCTACATGTGGTCTGTAGCATTGGCCACGGTAACTGGGAATACCGTATCCTTCCTGATCCGACAAGACTCCTCCGACTTTTGGACTGAGATTACTTTAGCTCTGTTAGCCTTAGTGGTTTGCTGCCTGCAATTCTTCGTTGGAAGGCGTATTGGCCGACGCTTCCGCGATAAAGTGGCCGGTACGCAAGGCCTGGGACAAAAAAATACCATCCTAGCGATCTGGATGGCACAAACTTACCTCAACCCAATTGCATCGGTAGCTCCGGGATTTTATGTTGTCTGGCAAAACATTGTCAACTCTTACCAGCTTTGGCGCTACCGCAAACAGCACCAACACTAAACAATCCCTGCAGGGCCATGCACAACCGCCTACCCTGCCTTTCTACGGTTAACCGACTATTCCAAGGAGAAAGATTCTTTCCTCCTTTGCATGCCATGGTTGCAATTTTTCCCCGGCTCCCTGCTATAAGCCACACCTTTGCTATGTGTCTACCCCCTGCCAGACTACGATAACCTATGCTGTTGACTTTGCAGAAAGGAACTAATAGAAAAGTATTTTTTTGGGGGACAGGTAAGGACAGCAGGCCCCAAAATAGATTGAACACAAACTGAACAGGAACACGCTATTGCTAGTTGATCTCAGCCTTCTGTAACTCCAATCGCCATTAGGTCCTACTCCCGCCAGCAACGGTAATAGACCCCTAACGGCAGAGCCTTCCCAAACGAATCGTTGAAATAGAGCTCCCCGAACTGTTCGCCCGACATCTTACCGACACACTGCAGGACCACTGTACGAGCCAAAAGTGCTGACAGCCCCATCGAATAGAGATTCAACACCAAAAAAGAGTGGCGGGACTCCAACAATTCGCCGCACAGATGCAACAATTCGTTGATGTTCTCCTCCAAAATCCACTTTTCACCCTCAGGTCCTCGACCGTAAGCAGGTGGATCGAGAATGATTCCGTGATATTTTCTTCCACGCTTCACCTCACGGCGGGCAAACTTCAACGCATCGTCCACAATCCAACGCACGCCATCCAGCCCCGAAGCCTCCATATTCTCGCGGGCCCAGGTAACCACCGGTTTGACCGAATCGACATGAGTCACTGCAGCCCCTGCCGCCCTTGCAGCCAACGTCGCACCTCCTGTATAGGCAAACAGATTCAACACCTGCACCCCACTCGCAGCGGTAGTCTGGTTGGCAATATCTGCTGTACGATCCTGTCGGCTCACCAAACGAGCAATCCGCCTTACCTGCTCATCAATAAAAACCCAGTTGGCCGCCTGCTCAGGGAAAACGCCCACATGTTTGAATGAGGTGAGCCCCAACCGCAGTTTCAATTCCGACGATCCGATCCGATAACCAATCCACCACTGCTGGGGCATTCCCGGCCGTAACGTCCACTCTCCCCGATCGCCGCTTCGTTCCGATCCTCGGGGATCACGCCGAAAATAGGCATCGGCCCGACGCAACCACTCCCGGTCTCCCAAAGACTTATCCCATACCGCCTGCGGCTCGGGACGTGCCACCAAATAACGACCGAAACGCTCCAACTTCTCGAAGCCTCCGCAATCGACCAATTCGTAATCGCTCCACCCTTTGGGTGTCATTAATCCGGGAGTTATCATCATGATTGATTTTTATCGTTTTTTTGTTTTGATAGCAGGATGCCCCTGTTGCCGACGATTTTGCGTCGTGTTCTGACGAGTCGGAGTTACACGGGTACGTGCAACCTTAACACCGAAATCATACCTACTCCCCACCTGCTCAACAGCTTTTTTATGAGAATCTGTTCCTGCTTCTCTTTTTATCGATCGGTCAACAGCTCTCTCTGCCGTTGCACCACGCGCTCCTCTCTGCCGACCATTTTGTTGACCCGGACGATTGGTAACCACCCCTAAATGCTCCCCATTGCGTCGATAGGTCTCAATATTCTGCTGCGATGCTATGGACTCGGGATTTGAACCACAATAGTGTATCGTCATCATGCACCGTGCACAATCAAAACACAATTCGTACAAAAAGGTTCCGTGCCGCAAATAGAGTTTCCCCGTATAATCAGGTTTGTCTCGCAGGCACATTCCCAATTCTCGGCGGATACAATAACGCATGCGCATCACATCCACCCCCTTTAGGTCAGACCGCAGATCATAACCCGGCTCGATACGGGTCACTCCATGATCCCGATAAAAACGCTCCGCCAACGAATTGACCACATTCTCGTCACCCTCAAGAACCGTCTTCGGGAAACGTACATTCGGATCTTCAGGCAGCCGTTGCCGACGACGGTAATGCTCCAACCGTTCGATATCAAGCCGTTGGAATGCCTCTCGACGCAGTTCATTCAACACCGAAACCGGCACAAAACGAACCTCATCATCCGAAAACTTCACATCGGTCAGATCGAAAATGGTCTCCCCCGTTTTGGAGAGTTGGGTGCGTATGGTAGCCAATGCTCGATCGGGCTGTTGAGCCAACTCGAAATCTCCGAGTCGAGAGACAATAACTTGCAACGTACCATCCGAAAGGGTCAACTCCATCTCCGAGGCGGTCACTCGAACCAAAGCGGTCACCGGCACCGCCCGACGCAAACGGCTTCGACTCAAAGCCGTCACATAACGGTGATCGTAATTGCGATAGAGCTCTACACCCGGCCGAATCCCCTCCATGCGGTTGGGCCAGATCCAATCCCCCTCAATCCGATTGACGTTGGTCCCGGAAGGTTCTCCCACTGCCGTCACAAAACAGAGCCCGTCTCCAGCGTTCAATTGGGCCCCTTGCCCAGCCGCTCGCTGTATCTGAAAACTATCCCGACGTACCGCTCGCACTTGTCCCAACGGTTCTCCAAAGGCCTTCGGGGTATCAAATGAAGCTACCCCTCTGCGTGCTCCATCCAAAAAATAGGAGATGCCACCCCGCGAGAAACTTTTGGCCGGATTGGGTTCAAATTCAAAGGTCGAAACACCTTCGCTGGCCCGGCACAAATCCGGACGCTGGGCAATGATCTCATCCATCCGGCGACGATACCACCCTACCACATTGCGGACATAGTTCTCATCCTTAAGACGGCCCTCGATTTTGAAAGAGGTCACGCCGGCATCGATCATCGCCTCCAAACGTTCGGTGGCATTCATATCCTGCAACGAAAGTAGATGACGGTTCCGTACCAACGGCTGCATCCGTTCATCGAGCAGGTCATAAGGCAGGCGACAAGCCTGTGAACAGTCTCCCCGATTGCCGCTGCGGGCACTCATCGTCCGGCTCATATAACACCGGCCACTGTATGAAACACAAAGTGCCCCATGAATAAAGGCTTCGATCTCTACATCCGCTGCCTGAGAGAGCTTCTCAATCTCCTGTAGGGTCAAAGCCCGCTCTAACACCACACGCGAAAACCCGACATCGGCCAAGAAACGCACCTGTTCAGGGGTGGTGGTGCACATTTGCGTAGAGGCATGCAGATCGATCGGAGGCAACCCCATCCGCAAAAAGGCCATATCCTGCACAATCAGAGCATCGGCCCCGATCTGCCACATCCGGGTAGCCATCCGTTCCGCCTCAACCAGCTCCTGTTCGTACAGCAGCGTATTCATGGTAACGAACACCCGCGCCCTGAACCGATGAGCCAACTCACACAAGCGTCCGATCTCTTCGACAGACACTCCGGCCGCTGCCCGCGCTCCAAATTTGGGTGCCCCCACATACAACGCATCGGCACCGCACAGCAAAGCTGCACGTCCCGATTCGAAATTTTTCGCCGGGGCCAACAGTTCAAGAAAACGAGGCTGAGGAGCAGACATTTCCCAAAGATTCAGACAGCTATATGGAAGATTTTGGTATATTTGTGTTCCAAATATCGGCAAAGATATAGAGAAAGGGAGAGGAAAGCGAAAAAATTCATGTTTTTCACCTGCTATTCCCAATCCTCCTGCAACAAAATTAACAAGATAAATACAACTTACACTTCCACTCAAGGAGTGTGGGGTAGCATCCAATAAAACAGATGAATAACCGGGGTTCATTTACCAGTCGTTTCGGAGTTATTGCCGCCGTAAGCGGATCAGTCATCGGACTGGGCAATATATGGCGTTTCCCTTACGTAGCGGGCGAAAATGGCGGAGCTGCTTTTATCCTGATTTACATAGCCTGCAGCTGCCTGATCTCCATCCCATTGATGCTCTCGGAATTCAGCCTTGGCCGCAGCACCCAATGTAATACCAAACGGGCCTTTCAAAAACTGGCACCGGGAACCCCTTGGAAATATGTAGGGTACATGGGTATCTTCTGTGCCTTTGTTCTGCTCTCGTTCTATTGCGTCATTGCCGGTTGGGCTCTCGAATTTATCAAAGAATCCATCGGCAACGAATTCGCCGGCAAAACTGCAGCAGAAATCCAAACCAACTTCAACACATTCATCGACAGTGGCTGGCGCCCAATTCTGTGGATGGGGATCTTCATGTTAGCCACCGCCTTTATCGTATGGTCTGGCATAGAAAAGGGTATCGAACGGTTTACAAAAATCTTCATGCCACTCTTTATCTTGCTGTTGGCAACGCTGGCCGTCAATTCACTGATGCTTCCCGGAGCTCGTGAAGGAGTCACGTTCCTGTTACGTCCCGATTTCAGCAAAATCACAGCCGGGACGCTGCTTCAAGCAATGGGACAGTCCTTCTTCTCGATGAGTCTCGGACTGGGGTGTATGCTTACCTACGGTTCTTACATCCGCAAAGATGAAAACCTGCCCCGAATCGGTGGCTTTGTTGCCATATCTGATGTAACCGTCGCCATTCTGTCGGGCATTGCCATATTTCCAGCTGTCTTTTCATTCGGTATCAGTCCGACATCAGGGCCAGAACTGGTCTTCCTGACCTTACCCAATATCTTCGCCCAAATGCCTGGTGGATATTACATCGCTATCGCATTTTTCACGCTGCTGTTTTTGGCGGCAATCACCTCTTCCATTTCCATGTTCGAAGTGATCGCAGCTTACTTGACCGAAGAGCTGCACATCAGCCGCCCCAAAGCCGTTATCGGTGTCCTGATCACCATCCTCTGCACTGGCTCGCTCTGCGCTCTTTCCCAACGCTCAGGTTCAACCCTGCTGATCGGTAACACCAACCTGTTCGACGCCTGTGATCACCTCAGCTCCAATATTTTGATGCCGCTGGGAGGGTTGTTGATCGTCATCTTTACCGGCTGGTTCTTCTCGCCTCAAAAGCTACGGGATGAACTGACCAACCACCTGACTACCAATCGGTGGAGTTATCCCGTCATCCGCCTGCTGATCAAATTCGTCGTACCGGTAGTCATCGCCCTGCTCTTCCTGACCCAAATTGGTTTGCTATAAATTTTTATTGACGGCTTTTTATTGACGGCCCACCGAATCCTCAATCCAACCAGTTCATAAATAATAAAAACATAAGAGCCTTTGAACATTCATCTTATCTGATTACAATAAAACTTTTCAATAAAAATATTCGAAATATACCACCACCATGATTACCTTCTCGATCTGTTTTATACTGTTGATCGTCGCCTATTTTCTCTACGGCAAATACCTCGAACGAGTCATCGGAATCGATCCCAACCACCCCACTCCTGCCAAAACACACTACGATGGCGTGGACTACCTGCCATTGCCCCAATGGAAAACCTTTCTGATCCAACTGCTGAATATCGCCGGATTGGGTCCCATCTTCGGTGCCCTTTTAGGAGCCATGTACGGCCCGGTAGCCTTTCTCTGGATCACGTTCGGTGGCATTCTGATCGGCGGACTGCATGACTACGCTTCAGGCATGATCTCAATGAAAAAAGAGGGTCAAAGCCTCCCCGAACTGGTAGGACATTATCTGGGAAACGGCATGAAACAATCGATGCGAATCATCACCCTGCTGCTGATGGTGCTGGTGGGAGCGGTGTTCCTAGTCGGCCCGGCCGGTATCCTCGAAGGAATGACCCCCTGGAGCAAATCTATCTGGGTCTGGATCATCCTGATATATTACATCTTGGCGACCCTGCTGCCGATCGACAAAATTATCGGACGTATCTACCCCATCTTCGGTGCAGCCCTCTTCTTTATGGCGCTGGGAATTCTCTATGTCCTGATCTTTGGAGACTATGCCATCCCGGAATTGAGTGCCGATAACTGGCGTAATTTCAAAAGCGATGCAGCCGAATTTCCCATCTTTCCTACGCTGTTCATCACCATCGCCTGCGGAGCCATCTCCGGTTTCCATGCCACTCAATCCCCTCTTATGGCCCGCTGCCTGACCAATGAGAAACAGGGCAAACCGGTCTTTTTCGGAGCCATGATCGCCGAATCGCTGATCGCCCTGATCTGGGCAGCTGTCGGTATGGCCTTCTGGGGAGGACCGACTGAACTCAACACCACCCTCGCCGCACACGGTAACAACGCAGCTTGGGCGGTCAACGAAATTACCCGCACCACATTAGGCAAGGTGGGAGCCATTTTGGCACTGCTCGGCGTGGTGGTTGCTCCAATCACCAGCGGAGACTCTGCATTCCGTAGTGCCCGACTGATTGCTGCCGATTTCCTGCATGTCGAACAGCGATCTATCCGCAAAAGACTCTATATCAGTATTCCGCTTTTTGTAGTCGGTTTTGCTATCACCATGATGAATTTCGGAGTGATTTGGCAATATTTTGCCTGGATCAATCAAATGTTGGCTGCCGTTACGCTATGGACCATAACCTCTTATTTAATCGTAAACCGTAAAAACTATTGGATTGCCCTGTTGCCGGCAATTTTCATGACGCTTGTTGTCTCGCTCTATATCCTAATCGCACCCGAAGGATTGTTGATGCCTTATTGGAGCGGATTTGCCATCGCCAGTGTCATTACGGTTGCCGTCACAATCCTCTTTTTACGTTACGCCTTTCATCGACAGAAGAACCTGATGGTCTAATAACCCGATCCCTTGTGTACAAAAGTCTCGAACACCCCCTGCTTCCACTTGATGGGCACGGTCAGGAACGGGTATACACCTCAACAAACCGTTAAGAGTTTTTATTTAATTCTACTTCTCGTTTAAATCACGGCTGCGAAAGAGAAGGGGCAGAGAGAACAATCTCACCAAAGGCAGGAGTAACAAGCAATCCTGACAATCAAGGTAATTCTATACGCACAAAACGTTTCTCATACATCATCAATAAAAAAATCCCGAGGAGATAGCTCTTCGGGATTTTTATTGAATAGTCCTCTATAGTGCCACTGGTCCGAATCATTAATGATAATAGCGATACTCCGGTTCGAAATCCACATGACGTCGGCCGATCGGAATATTGAGGCCCATGCAGAAACTGGCCGAAGCTTTGCCGGTTGGAATCCACTGCGGAGTCACCCGGGTGATCATATAGTCCGATCCCAAGAAAAGATTGATACCTTTGGGACAGAAATTCAACAACCATCCCCAACCCAAACCGTAATTGGTCGCAGAACCCGAAAAGGTAACATTAAACCAACGGCAGGGACGGAAATTGGTTGTCAACATTCCTTCGGTCCAGACTCCCGGCTGATAAAACCGTGTTGTAGAAAGCAATCCGAACGATATTTTGCGGTTGAGAATGGCATACTCCAAACCGACACGAACCGTCGGGTGCAGCATTCTCATCAAATTGCCCGGCGCAGGTGTATCATAAAGGCGGAACAGATCCTGCAAATCATCCTTGAGTCCGTTCCACTGCTCTTTGAATGAAGAGGGATTATCCGGATCATCCACTACGATATTGTCGAATCCATCGAAATAATAGGGATCATTCTGCAAGGTTCCCCGCAAATTTTGTGACCAAGCGAGAAAACCTAAATCAGTTAAAGCCGCCGAAAGGGTCAGATGATCTTCGACCAATTCATAACTCATTCCCAAGTCGATGGCCAATCCCCATCCAGCCACACCGGGAGAGGCATAATTTAAGCCATTGATTTCCCCTCCGTTTTTTTGTTCAAACGAGGCACCGGCCACCGACACATCGGCATAGCCCTGAGCATCCACCACCCAACGATCCTGCGACATCTCCACTCGCATTTGATCGATATGGGTACGAACACTTCCTGCCCCCAAAAGTACCTTGAACTTACCTCCCAGCACCAATCTATCGTTCACCGGATGGGCATGTCCCAACCCAATCTCCACATAATTGTCAGTCTGAACAGAAAGGTCACGCAGTTGATACACATTGCCTGCCGGATTATCCATCCCCAATTTCATAAACTTGAACAGGCTGCCTGGCAGATTCACCTCACTGGTTGAACGCACCGAAATATCAATCGTATTAAAACCGTTCCAGGCATAAAATCCGGATGAAAGCAACGTCACATTCACATCAGCATTGATCTGATTCCGATTTTTGATCCGGTTCAGAAAAGCGTCTGCCGCAATATCGGGGTTCATAAAGGTGGTCAATCCTCCATTGGAGGTCGGATAAAACAGCGTGGTCATCGACAGATTCGACTGCGTTCCCACACTGATATTGCCCAAACCCGGAAAAGAGACATATCCCCGCGTACTGACCAATGCAGGGTTGAGTCGGTGCCGCATCGGCATACTCTCCAAAAAATAGGAGTTACTCAAGGTTTGAGCCACAGCTGAGCCCGAAACTGAGAGCAGCGCCATCACCGCTAAACAACCTCTCCACAAACCCGATCTTTTTTGCATATTTACTCTATGTATCGTAATCATTCCTATTCTTCCAATCAAATATTATCCAAATCAGCCGTCAAACCGCCCGGCACTCGCAACGTCATCCGGAGCTGCACATATTGCTGAGGTGTAGCCGCAATACCGGATGTCTCTTCGGTATTTCCAGCCCGAATCTCCAGGATCAATCCATCCAATTGGGCCAAAGCACCGGCCTGGGTCTCCCGAATTACCACATCAAAAGAGGAAACCACAGGTTCGTTGCCCTTTCCCGGTGCGATCACTCCCGGAGCTGAAACCTCAACGCCTGACAACGGTTGCATATTCCGATCCACAGCTACTGCCGAAGCCTGCAATTCGATCGGCACCGTGTTATCCACGGTCGCCTCCACTTTCACTTCGTGTACTTTGTCCACAAAGTCTCCGATATCCTCCAACAGATTATCCACCGTGTCCCGATAAAGAATCGAAAGTTGTGGTCCGAAGCTCATGGGCACACACAATGCATATTTCATATCCATCCGGTAGGAGGGAATGCTCAAATCGAACACCTGACGCCGATCAGGAACCATAGACGGAACCACCCCAATCTGAACAGCATCGGGAATCGTTCTTACCAAAGCCGGCAAATTCTCGGACTCTACAAACGTATAACCTTCGGGTAATTCGGTCTCGACACTTGCCACCCGGAAATGAGCCACCTGAAATGTTCCCGACACCTCTGTTCCCGGAATCTGGAATTGAATGTCACTGCGACCTGCATCATTAGGCGTATTATCTATTATCGGCAACAACCCTACAGCCAAATCCATCGAAACGCCCAATGGATTCGAGGTCGTTAAGTCAATGTAGGGATTCACATCCAATACGATTCCATCCTCACGCAAGAACTCGGGCATATCATCCAGCAACAACAATTCACTGACCTGAGGCAGATCGGGTTCAATCCGTCCCTCAACAATCTGTACCTCCATGGTCCCAATTGTCAGCAAAGGTTTCAGTACCACGGGGCCAAAATCACCTGTCGCCGTTCCCAAACCCGTAATTCGCAAATTACCTGCAATGCGTACCTCATCCTCCAGATGGATCGCTCCATCCGTCTGCAGAGCCGGATCAAAATGCAAAGCAACCACACCCGCATCGATTACAGTCCCCTCTTCGACCTCAAACTCCTGATTGACGATCAATTCGTGCCCACCAGATGCCAACTGTACATAATCAGGGAAGGTCAGTTTCAAATTCTCGAAACGCATCCGACTGATTGCACCACCCGTTCCTGAAATGGCAAAGGAGAGTCGCAACGGAACCTCATTCCGAAAGGTCAAACGATCGATCTGTTTTACCTCTGAAGGTATCTTCTCAGAGCTGGTCATCGTTCCTGTACTGGAGATCGGAACCACCGGGAGCTCCGAGACCGGAATGGTTCCGCCAGAGGCAATCACCCGATTGATCAACTCCAATTGACTCTCTGAAAAGCTGGGGCGTATGTCAGCCAAAGCACACGGTGCAACCGTAACGGAAATCGGATCCACTCCCTTAACATCGAAATACAAAGAATCTTCTTTATATAAAGCGTATGTACCGTCGGGCATCACCTTCAACTCATCATCTTTGGCACCGATCAATTTTTCCAGTGTAATCCGTTCGGTCTGTCCAATCGGAATGGCCAACTCCTGTCCGCCAACCCCGATTGTCCAATCCAGATCACCTGTCAAATCATACCGTTGATCTACGCATCCGCTTGCTACCAGCAAACAGGCCACAGCCCCACCCTGCCAAAACAATCTGAGACCGGTCTTTTGTTTGAATATATGAAACATGTCAAGATACTTCTTTTAACTTTATAACGACCTGATATTGGTCAAATTGTCGCATTGATTCATCTATCGGGTGCAAAAATAGGTAAAAAACTGATATTGCATAGGTTCCGGAAAATTCTCACACAAAATTTAACATTCTCTTTACCTTCGGCAACCAGCCAAGCAAGAATATGTGTAACAGAGCTAAAAATCCAATCATTTCATAGAAAATTCATATCTTTGTAGTTTGAAAACTTAACATCCCAACATATGGCTTTACAATGTGGCATCGTAGGACTGCCCAATATCGGTAAATCGACGCTGTTCAACTCTTTATCGAACGCGAAAGCCCAAGCGGCCAACTTCCCGTTCTGTACCATCGAACCCAATGTGGGGGTGATCACCGTTCCCGATGACCGGTTGATCAACCTCGCCAAAATAGATAACCCCAAAAAGGTGATCCCGACCACTATCGAGATCGTCGATATCGCCGGACTGGTCAAAGGTGCTTCACGAGGCGAAGGTCTCGGCAACAAGTTCCTGGCCAATATCCGCGAAACGGATGCTATCATCCATGTACTGCGCTGCTTCGAAAATCCCAACATTACCCACGTGGACGGTTCGATCGATCCGGTACGTGACAAGGAGATTATCGACACCGAGTTGCAGCTCAAAGACCTCGAAACCATCGAGAGCCGCATCGGCAAGGTGCAGAAACAGGCCGTTACCGGCGAAAAAAGTGCCAAACGTCTCTTTGAGATCTACCAACAGTACAAAAGTGTACTCGAACAGGGGAAAAGCGCCCGCACTGTTGCACTCGACAAAGAGGATCGCAAACTGGTACGTGATCTGCACCTGTTGACAGACAAACCGGTACTCTATGTTTGCAACGTCGATGAAAAGAGTGCTGTAAACGGCAACGCCTATGTGGAGGCTGTACGTGAAGCGATCAAAGAGGAGCACGCCGAACTGCTGATTGTAGCCGCCGCTACCGAAGCCGACATTGCTGAATTGGAGACCTACGAAGAGCGCCAGATGTTCCTCGAAGAGGTGGGTCTGACGGAATCAGGAGTCAGTCGTCTGATTCGTTCTGCATACAAGCTGCTGAATTTGGAGACCTATTTCACCACCGGTCCCGATGAAACCCGCGCTTGGACTTATACAAAAGGGACAAAAGCCCCGCAGGCTGCCGGTATTATCCACACCGATTTCGAGAAGGGATTTATCCGGGCCGAGGTAATCAAATACGACGACTACGTATCGCTCGGATCCGAAAAGGCATGTCGTGAAGCGGGCAAAATCTCGATCGAAGGCAAAGAGTATGTGGTACAGGATGGTGATATTATGCACTTCCTGTTCAACGTCTGATTGTGACTGATTGAGGCAGAACAAGAAACCGGTTTGAAAACGGAGATGACACAAGACTGCAACGGCAACATAGCTAAGCAAGGATTGACCTGTACATGATTCGGTCCTCGCGAAGATTGCCCATCAAGCAGATGCCTTTCTTTGAGACTAACAACTTGGGCTCGTTCCTGAGAATCACGTTTCACCTGGACGAAGGAAGACAGCGAACGTCAGACTTGCCGCAAAAGTGCTATTTACATGTACGGGAGGTGCCTGTGTTATGAAGGAAGGCATGACAGCTACCCCACCCTTACACAATCAAGCCTTGGAGGTTCGTTCAATACTTCGAGCCGGAACAAGAAAACACGCATTACCATGCGCATCGAATACAGAATCAAATAACTATATCACGAAAAACTATGGACAGACGCGTTAGAGTACGCTTTGCTCCCAGCCCGACAGGCCCCCTGCACATGGGTGGTGTTCGTACGGCGCTGTACAATTATCTGTTTGCTCGCCAACACGGCGGCGATTTTATTCTGCGTATCGAGGATACCGATTCACACCGTTTCGTTCCCGGCGCAGAAGCCTATATTCTTGAGTCTCTCAAATGGTGCGGCATCACCATTGACGAAGGGATCAACGAAGGAGGTCCGCATGCCCCTTATCGACAGAGCGAACGTCGCGAGATCTATTTGAAATATGCTTTGCAATTGGTCGAAGGTGGATACGCCTATTACGCATTCGACACCCCGGAAGAGTTGAATGCGATCCGCACAGAGGCAGAAGCGGCAGGCAAAACTTTCGCTTACAACTACGAAGTGCGTGAAAAACTGGCCACCTCACTGGCCCTGTCGGCTGATGAAGTGAAAAGTCGGATCGACCGTGGAGACCAATGGGTGATTCGTTTCAAAATGCCCGAAAACGAGGAGGTCCACATGCATGACCTGATCCGAGGCGATGTCACCGTCAACACTTCGACACTGGACGATAAAGTGCTGTATAAATCGGCAGACAGCCTGCCTACCTATCACCTGGCCAATATTGTGGATGACCACCTGATGGAGATCACCCACGTGATCCGCGGTGAAGAGTGGCTGCCATCGCTGCCGCTGCACTACCTGCTTTACCGTGCCTTCGGCTGGAGCGACACTCAACCCGAATTTGCCCACCTGCCTCTGCTGCTAAAACCCACTGGCAAAGGCAAATTGAGCAAACGTGACGGTGATAAAATGGGATTCCCGGTATTCCCCCTGCGTTGGGTCTCACCCGACGGAGAGGTTTCACACGGTTACCGCGAAGACGGATACTTCCCCGAAGCATTTATCAACATGTTGGCACTGCTGGGGTGGAATCCAGGAACCGAGCAGGAGCTCTTCACCATGGATGAGTTGATTGCCGCCTTCTCTTTGGAACGTGTCAGCAAGAGCGGAGCCAGGTTCAATCCCGAAAAAGCTCACTGGTTCAATGCCCAATACCTCAAACATAAATCTGACAAAGAGTTGGCCGGATTGTTCCGTCCCGTATTGGACGAACAGGGTGTAACCGCTTCAGATGAAAAAGTTGAAAAGATCATGGGGCTGATGAAAGAGCGTGCTACCTTCGTCAGCGATCTTTGGGGATTGACCTCTTTCTTCTTCGTCGCTCCCGAAGAGTACGAAGCCAAAGCTGTTGCCAAATTCTGGAAAGGAGAGAACCCGGCTCGTATCCGTGGTCTGCGTGAGCTGTTGGCCGCTCAGGAAAATTTCGATAAAGAAAGCACCGAAAAGTGTGTTATGGATTGGATCGCAGCCCATGAATATCCAACCGGACAAGTGATGAACTCGTTCCGTTTGGCCATTATCGGTCAAAGCTCCGGCCCGAGCATGTTCGAAGTGTGCGAAATTCTGGGACGTGAAGAGACCCTGCGTCGTCTGGATGCCATCCTGACCAAATTAGGTGAAAGTACGGAGGCCTAATCACTTTTAGCCTGCGTCCGTATAAATTTGCTTTGAACAAAGAAGCTCAGAAGGTTACATACACGCCCCAACGTGATTATAATTGATTGAAATGAAATCAATTTCAATCAAACAACAGTTTGGGGAATAACTGTCGGATCAGACATATCGGATATAGCCCTCAAGACCATAAGACTGTATCAATTCCAGACAACAGTTCCATACATTGGTGCTGTATCAGAAATGGAGAGTAGCCGCAATATGCTTCATCGAAGCAGTACACTGCATAAGACAAATACAAGCAAAATCTTTTACGAAAAAGAGCCATCATGACTGATGGCTCTTTTTCTGTCCCATTGGGGAAAACTCCTCAAATATTCCCTACTACAAATTCTCCTTTTCAATGGTTTTTATTAATTTTAAGGCACTGTTATTGTCTATGCGAAAATCGGATCACAACCGAAGTCATTGAACATGAAATCTATTTCTGCACGACTCATTTTACTGTGCCTATTTGCGATTGCGACGTCACACTCTACCTTGGCACAAGACTCTCAACGTTTTAACGGCTGGCCAACCAACATCACCGGAGAGGAACTTTCTAACGGTTTTACGACTCCACCTGCAGGATATGGTAACGTTCCTTTTTTCTGGTTGAACGGTGACTCACTGCGTCGGGATCGCATGAGCGCCATTCTCGATACCCTGGCAAAATCAGCCACCTCCGGATTTTCAGCAAGCTATATCCACCGCAGCCCCGAAGTCGATTCGATAGCCCACAAAAAAGGGTATGCCATGTACGGCAAAACCGACCCAGGCAAACCCGAACTTTTCGCTGATACCTGGTGGGAGTTCTGGAACTGGTTTTCGGGAGCCTGTGCCGAACGGGGTCTCGGATTGGGAATGGATGACTATACCCTCGGCTGGTACGGAAACGGATACTATCCCGACGAACTTTTCAACCAACAAAAATACCGGACCTATCCCGGAAAACTTGAAATTACTTCTTACACCGTATCCGGTGGCGAAACATTCACATTGGAATTGCCTGATTCAACAGTCAGCGTCGTCGCTCTGCCCCAAAACGATCGGGACAACAAACCGATTGACCTTGCCCCATCCGTTGCCAATGACACACTGACCTGGTCAGCTCCCACCGATGCCCAAAGATATACGGTGTATGTAACCAACACACAACCGGCCTATCTGCTCCACCCCGATAGCGGCAAGGAGCTGGTCGAAGTCTATTTTGACCGCTTCGAACAAAACATGAACGCCAAAGGTCGGGACGGAATGAACTACTTTTTTCAAGATGAACTCTTCTATCCACTTACCATTCTCTCTTGGTCAGCCGATATGCCGGAACAGTTCCTTGCCCGGAAAGGTTATGATATTCGTCCCTATTTGCCTGCGTTAAAATATGATCTCGGTTCCATCACCACAAAGATTCGTTTGGATTATTGCGATGTGGTGATGACATTAGCCGAAGAACGCTATTTCAAACCTCAATTCGACTGGAACGATTCACACGGGCTGATCTACGGTTGCGACAATCTAGGCCGCGGGCTTCAACCATTACAATATCTGGATTATTTCCGGGCTATGAGTTGGCACACCGCTCCCGGCAACGATGCCCCGGCACGTGGATCGAGCTTTATCCAAACCAAAGTTTCCAGCTCAATCGCACACCTGTACAATCGTCCACGCACATGGCTCGAAGCCTTTCACAGCATGGGTTGGGGCAGCAAAACCGAGTGGCTCACCGAACAGATCGATCACCATTTCATGGCCGGAGGGAACCTTGTCTGCCTGCATGGTCTCTACTACTCGACACATGGAGGTTGGTGGGAATGGGCTCCTCCCAGCTTCCATTTTCGGATGCCCTACTGGCCCCATATGAAAAAATGGCTCGAATATTCTCAACGTCTCAGCTTCGTTCTCAGCCAGGGTTACCACGTTTGTGATATTGCCATTCTCTACCCTACTGAAACTTTGCAGGCTTTTTCTCCTGCAAAAATCGACCAAAATTACGATTTTTCATACACTACACCCCTGACTAACGCTGGGCTCGACTATGACTTCATCGACAGTCGCTCTTTGCTCCAGTGCGAAATCGGCAACAACGCTCTCAACATAAACGGCGAAAGTTATAAAATACTTTTGCTGAAAGACATTCGTGCGATTCGCTACGACGTCTTGCTCAAAATACGCGACTTCTATCGTAATGGAGGAATTGTGATTGCCATCGGTCAGCTGCCTGAGGCCAGTGATTTGAACGGAAGTAATGACCCGGAGGTGGATAAGGTGGTCAAAGAGATTTTCGGTATGACTGCTCCTCAAACCGAAACAATCACCACCAAAGCTCAAAAAAATCCACAAGGAGGATTGGGTATGTATATGTATGATACCAAAAACCTCATACCTCTGATCCATCGCACAGTCAACGTGGATTTCAAACCGGCAAACGGCGCTGGAAAGATCTTGCATCGCCGTACTCCGGATCGAGACATCTATATGGCCATGAACGTCAAACCAGGAACCGAGTGTTTTTTCCGCAGCTTTGGCAAAGTGGAATTATGGGATGCCTTCAACGGTTCGATCCAAGAGCTGCCGGTAACCAAAGTAACAGATAAAGGTACCTATATCCGTCTCACTGCACCATATAACCGCTCCTCGCTGATTGTCTTTTCTCCTGGTGAACCCACGCTGGATACAACTCCCCGCACTACCCCAATCATGCAGGACACTCTGCCCATTGAGGGAGAATGGGAGGTTGAGATGGTTCCAACACTGAACAACAAGTGGGGAGATTTCCGGTTACCGGCATCGGACGAAATGATCGGCCCCGAAGTACGGCAATTCCGTTACATGCCACAAAAAACGCTTGGCAAGATCAAAAACTGGATGCAACCCACCTTCAATGACGAAAGCTGGCCACAAGCCACCTACGGATTCGGCACCCCGATGGAGGTGCTGATCGACTCGTCAATGCAGAAAGTCGATGGATTAGCGGCTGCCGTCGCCAACGGTTCTTTAAAAGGGTGGCAACCCTACAGCTATTCGTGGCAATATGGTGTCGAAAACGCCCCCGGATCACAAGGATACCATGGGTTGAAGGGCCGCCTCGAAAACAACTTCCTGATCCTTGACAAAAGTCGGAACATGCTCTTCCGCACCCATTTTTACGTACCGGAGACCGGTGAATATGTTCTATTTACGGGCAATACAGAACCGAACGGCATCTACATTGATAACGCGCCTCTGCAATCCGAAGAGATTACTCCGGTGCGGACATCCGACGGACAATCCGAGACCCGCAGGGTACTTCAACTGCATAAAGGATGGCACACCTTATTGCTGATCTTTACCAATACCACTGATCGCCCCGACTCACAACGGCCCAACAAAATGGTCGATCTGCGTCCTCGCAGTGCAGCCGTATTGGTAGCGCTTGCCGATAGCGCCTTGCGCAGCCATACACCCTACGATTCGGTCATCGGGATGAAATGGATCGGACATCTGTTATTCACGAATCAGGAAGGACGACCACAAAAGACCGTTTATCGCTTTAAAACAGCCCCCGGACTTATGGCTATGGAGTTGCACATTGCAGGGAAACTCGACAAAGCATGGGTCAACGGCACAGAAATCGAAGCAAAAACCAATATCGAAGTGATAGACGATGCAGGTCATTATCGTATCGTAATGCCCACTGCACTGCCTCAAACCAGTAGTGTCACGTTGCTTATAACTCCTGAAATCGGTTTTGATGGAGCGGCCGCCTTCATCGAACCAATACGCTTAATCTGCAGCACCGGTCTTATGGAAGCTGGAGACTGGAGCAAAAACGGAGCTCTGCTCCACTATTCTGGAGGCATGTATTACCGACGCAACATCAACCTGACCGAAACCGATATTGCACGTGGTGTGGAACTGGACCTGGGCAAAGTGGTTTCCAGTTGTGAAATCAAAGTCAACGGGCAATCGGCTGGCATTTTGATCCACTCTCCCTTTAAAACCGACATCACCCCTTATCTGCGTCCGGGAGAAAACAGAATCGAAATATTGGTATATAGCACATTAGCTAACCATTATCAGACCATTCCCTCTCTCTATAAGGGAGATCCCGAAGCTGGGCTGATCGGGCCGGTTCAACTTTTATTGAATCGCCCATCATCCACACTCATGCCAGCACCCTCCTCTTCCACAGAGGGCACCACACAATCATCAAACACGACAGTCCTCTCTTCCAAGAAAGGGCAAAACAGCAGTTCCGTTGAGCGAAAACAATCCGGCCGACGAGGCGCTCCGAGTTCAACATCTCCCGGCAATTAAATAGTACCGATAAAACAAGCGGGAAAGAGTGTTTATGACTCTTTCCCGCTTTGATTTTTATGCAATACCCGTTACGATCAATCCACCATCAATAACAGCGTTTTTCTTCCCATGAATGGATGAACAAATCTCGAATTGTTTTCCAGGATTATAAGGGCATCAGTCCGAATCCAACCATAACAAAACATAAATATTAAAAGATTCTATCCTGAATATCAAAACTTTTCAAAACCCGAGTAGAGATCCATTCTAAACCCAAGCGTGTAGAGAGGATTTTTTCACAGGTATTACGTTTTCGACACAATACTTCACACGCTACGAATAAAAATCAAGCTTCGGCATCTCGCTGTATTCTGCGCATTCCAAACGCTACGGTCAAACCTGCAAAACCGAGGAACAGGAAAATAGCAGCCAATAGATAGGCAACAGGGATCAAACCGAACCGGTCGTCAATCACCATCAAAAAGCCCAGCACCATCAACAACACGCCAATCACAGCATATCCGCTCCACTCACGAGCACGAGAGCGGCGCCATTTCAAAGCATCGATCAAATACATTAACCCTCGAATGAACACCCAAATTCCAACAATAACCGGGATTAACGATGCCGACAGCAACGGATGAGCTAACATGACCACTCCGAAAAGCAGATCGACAGCTCCTTCAATCAATCTCCAACCCCAACCGACAGCCGCCGTATTCGAAAAGACAAAAATCAACGTAAACAGTCCGCTGACCACTGCCGCAATGCCAACATAAATGATCACAGAAAGAAGAGCCGCCATCGGATGAGCCATGGATACAAAGCCCAGGATCAAAAACAGCAAGCCCCCTATCAGCAACAGCCACCATTTTTTAAAAACATTTTCCATAACCAATAAATTTTCAGAGTTATACTATCGGAGCCTCCTTGCAAGAACATTGCCAAAAAACAGGAATTTTCAAGAACATAATTTTTTATTATGAAGAATAAATCGTACTTTTGCGGACTGTTTAACTTTTTTAAAACATTAGTAGAATGCCAAAGATGAAAACGAATTCGGGCGCTAAGAAGCGTTTCGATTTCACAGGAACCGGCAAAATCAAGCGTAAACACGCCTACAAAAGCCACATCCTGACCAAGAAAACCACTAAACAAAAACGCAATCTGACCTATTCAGGTCTGGTAGCACCGGCTAACGAAGCTGCCGTTAAATTGCTTCTGGTAAAATAGTTCGCTAATTTACCACTCGTTAAACCAAGAGTGTTTGTGCCCCAAAGAGTGTGGGAGAACCACGCCGCCTACCACTCGTAAAACTTTCAAATTATGCCAAGGTCTGTCAATGCTGTTGCATCAAGAGCCAGAAGAAAAAAAGTTTTAAAGCTTGCCAAAGGTAACTTTGGTTCAAGGGGAAATGTCTGGACGGTCGCCAAAAATACCGTCGAAAAAGGTCTTACCTACGCTTACCGCGATCGTAAGAACAAAAAACGTCAATTCCGCAGCTTGTGGATTCAGCGTATCAATGCTGCCGCTCGTATGTACGGAATGACTTATTCGGAATTTATGGGTAAAGTGAATGCCAAAGGTATCAGCCTCAACCGTAAAGTGTTGGCTGATCTGGCCATGAACAACCCCAAAGCATTCGAAAAAGTTGTAAAAACAGTTAAATAGCAATAAAGCCGCCACCCTCGTGTGGGTGACTTTTTTGTCTGTACAATTTGTACGAAACGCTCCGCAGTCTCTGTGGAGCGTTTTTATTGATAAGGAACCGTACGATGGAATTTTAAGGTTAGACCCAAAACCGTCCTAAGAACATCCGCAGACCGTCCAACGATCGTCCAATGATCGCTATCTAACTGAAACTCCACCCCCACAATCTCAAACTACGGAATAAATAAGCGAGGGCTCTTCATGTAGGGGATTCCAACTCATGCTATCCTCCACATTCATATCGTTTCAAATTATATTCTTGCTATTGATCACACTCAAGGTAACACGAACAAATTCTGCGCATACCATACAATCCGACACCTGAACTGACCCAAATTGTGGAAACGCACGTCCATCCTGACTTCCAATCGTCCCGCCCACTAATACCATCTCCCCCTACCGAACTTTTATCTCCTTCCCTATCTTTGGCAATCTCTACGGCAGCACCTATATGTCAAAAAATCCCCGAAGGACCTCTTAAATGCCCTTCGGGGAGAAGACAACAATGTGTTGTGGATTTATGAAGCAGTCAATATAACTATCCAAGATAGAGAATAGCAAACAGTGAACCGACCGATACTACAATCCAGAGCAAAATCCCTAAAACTAACGGACGGAAACCTACTGAACGGATCTTTTCAACCGAGAGGCTCGATCCAATCAAGAACAGCGTTACAACCAGTGCTGCTTTTGAAATGGCCACCACCTGCGTATTGAATACACTCACAAAGGGCAGATAGCTGTTCATCAACATAGCGATGATAAAGAAGCCAATAAACCATGGAATCGAGATCTTCTTACCTGAACTGCGGAACAGCAGTGCAGACAACAGCGATACCGGAATGATCCACAATGCACGGGCCAACTTGACGGTAGTTGCGACATTCAATGCCTCAGCGCCGTAGGCTGACGATGCACCGACCACCGAACTGGTATCATGAATGGCAATTGCACTCCACAAACCGAACTGATGCTGTGTCAGCCCCAACCAGTGTCCCAAAATCGGGAAAAGCAGCAAAGCTAACGAGTTGAGCAAAAAGACCACTCCGAGCGATACGGAGGTCTCCTTCTCATTGGCCTTGACGGCAGGAGCCACAGCTGCAATCGCACTACCGCCACAAATAGCCGTACCCGAAGCAACCAGATGAGACATTTTACGACGCATGTGCAACCAGCGTCCGATGACATAACCCAAAATCAAGACGGTACTGATCGAGGCGATGGTCAGCCACAACCCCTCGCGCCCTACCTGCAAGGCACTGTGGACATTCATACCGAAACCGAGTCCAACCACCGAAGCCTTCAAAAGCAAACCGGTAGCTTTACCGCTCAATTTTGGGAAAGGATGTCCCAACAGGAATGTAAAAAGAAATCCACCCAACAGGGCAATCGGTGCAGATAAATATGGAGTTGCACACAGAACGACACACAAGACAAAAAGCGCTTTACGTGCCGCTGGAGGCAAAATAGTCTGTTTAGAAGTTTGACGATTGGAACGTCTAATCGATTTGGCCCGAAGGGCAGCAACATCAAAAGGGTGTACGGCAGAACTTGCTGACATAGGATTTTCGTTTGATTTGACGGCGCAAAAATATGTGCCGAAATCACTCCATGCCAATCACTAAAAGTTGTGCACTATAACTTTTGGTTATAATGGTTCAGACAAAACTGTTTAAGCAGGTCGGTCAAACGGCTGCGCTGTCCATGAGCCGTCACAAAACTGAAGCGACGGATCAGCTCCATATCACTTACCTCCACCACACGCAACCGGTTCGAGGCCAATTCATCCAATACCGCCTGCACCGAAACAAACGCAAACATATCAGAATGGAAGAGATAGTGTTTGATGCTCTCCGTACTGCCCAACTGCATCTCAATATGCAACTGCCGCAACGATAACCCATGACGGGTCAACTCGCGGGAGAGCACCTCAAGGGTTCCCGAGCCGTTTTCCCGAATTAGTAACGGCAATTTCGGCAAATCGGCAGCAGAGATCTCCTCATCGGGGAATGCACGGTTAGCCGTGGAGGTTACCAACACCAACTCGTCATCCATAAAGGGTTCGTAATGTAAGGCCGGATTGGAAGCTGTGCCCTCGATCACCCCGAAATCCAATTTACCATCGGCAATCTGACGTTCGATCTGCTCGGTATTGCCACTAAAGAGCGTCACCCGAATATCGGGATACTGTTTACGGAATCGGGCCAACAATCCCGGCAAGACATATTGCGACAAGGTCGTACTTGCTCCCAAGCGAATCTCGCCGGCCAGCATTCCCTGTTCATCCAGAAAGGCATCCCGCAATTCGCCATACAATGCCAGAATACGATTGGCATAGCCAAGCAACCGCACACCATCATCGGTCAACGAAATCCGGTTCCCATGCCGCAAAAAGAGCGGACGCCCCAACAGACGTTCCAACTCATTGATCTGCTTGGTGACAGCAGGCTGCGAGATCAACAACTCGGCTGCAGCCTTCGTGAAGCTCAGCCGATCCGCCACCGTCTTGAATACTTTGAGTCGGAAGTCCGTCAACATATATCCTGATTTAACTAAATCCGAACCGTATCGATTGTAATCCTTCCCAGATTGTTATTGAGGGGGATATCAGGCTGCTTTGGAGCCTCATCACTCCATCACTTCGCCACTTCACCACACCCTGACTCATCACGACCTCACAGTTTCGCCAGCTTCGAGGCCTAAAATCTGGAATAGAATACAAGATTGTCTCCTCTCGATTAGGAGATCAGTTCTCCGTGAAGTGTCGCCGAAGAACAATCTGTAACCCGCACCCGAACGTAATCTCCGATCTGTACATTACCCCGATCGAAGACAACCACCTTATTCTGAGAGGTGCGACCAAAGAGCTGAGCATCACTCCGCTTCGATTCTCCCTCAACCAGCACCTCGAACTCGTACCCCACATCCTGACGGTTGCTCTCCAATGACAACTCGTTCTGCAGTGCAATAATTTCGTTCAACCGAGCCGTTTTTACCTCATCCGGCACATCATCCTTCATATGACGGGCCGCTTTGGTATTGGGGCGTTCCGAATATTTGAACATAAAAGCCGAAGCGTACCCCACCTCACGCATCAACGACAGAGTCAACTGATGATCCTCCTCTGTCTCGGTGCAGAAGCCAGCAATCAGGTCGGTCGAGATGGCACAATCGGGCAGAATGCGCCGAATCGCTTCGATACGCCCCAAGTACCACTCCCGGGTATATTTCCGGTTCATCAACTCAAGCATCCGGCTACTTCCCGATTGAGCCGGCAGATGGATCGCCCGGCAAAGATTCGGGAAACGGGCCATCGTATGCAACACCTCGTCACTGAGGTCTTTGGGATGGGAGGTCGAGAAACGAACCCGCAACAGAGGATCAATCGATGCAACCGCCGCCAACAGATCAGCGAACGTGGTGACACCCGACTCATCTTCCCACCGATAGGAGTTGACATTCTGCCCCAGCAGCGTCACCTCCCGGTAACCGCCATCGAACAATTCACGAGCCTCGCGCAAGATAGTCTTGGGATCACGGCTGCGCTCGGCACCGCGCGTATAAGGAACCACACAGTACGAACACATGTTGTTGCATCCTCGCATGATTGAGACAAAAGCGCTAACCCCATTTTTATCCAAACGGACCGGGGAGATCTCCGCATAGGTCTCCTCTCGCGAGAGCAGGACATTCACCGCTTTGGCTCCCCCCTCTGCCTCGCGCAACAATCGGGGCAGATCCCGGTAAGAGTCAGGACCGGCAACCACACTGACCAGATCCTCCTGCGTGATCAATTGCTCCCGCAAACGCTCCGCCATGCAACCGATCACTCCTACCAATAGGCCCCGGTTTTTCTTCTTATACTGGCGCAATTCGCGTAACCGCCCCCAGATGCGCTGTTCGGCGTTATCCCGAATCGAACAGGTATTGATCAAAATTACATCTGCCTCTGCCGGATCGGTCGTATAACGCAACCCTTCGCGCTGCAGGATCGACAATACGACCTCACTGTCACCGGCATTCATCTGGCAACCGTAAGTCTCAATATAGAGTTTGCGGCCATCCCCCACAATCGGGCGCAGGCTGCTAAGATTTGCTTTGTTAAATTCCATTTGCTAATGTTTAACTAATCGGGAAAGGGCTTGAATCCGTCACCATAGGTACGATAAGCATTGACTACCACCACAAACGACCCCGGATCGATATGTTTGATCATCCCCTCAATGGTCGCAACCTCATTACGGGAGACAACCAAAAAGATCATTTCGCGAGGTTGCCCCGTATACATACCGGTCGTTTTAATACTGGTACCACCTCGGTCCATCTCACTGAGGATAAATTCCCGGATCTCCTCTTTACGATCAGAGATGATAAACAGCAATTTGTCATAACTGGCACCATCGACCACAAAGTCTATCATCCGAGTGGCGACAAAGATAGTGACTAAAGAATAAAGCGGCAAACGCCAATCTCCTAAAACGATAATACCGAAAATCACTACGCAGGAGTCAACCATCAAAACACCACGCGAAAAGGGAATACGTGCATATTTGACCAGCAACATCGACACAATATCGGTTCCGCCGGAGGTGGCTCCCGATTTGAGAATCATACCCAATCCTCCACCCAAAAAGACACCGCCAAAGACGCAGACCAAGAACAGATCATTGGACAAATCCATTTTCCCGCCAAACATGGTTGTTGGATTTTCGCCAAAAGCCCAAGTCATGATATTCATGATAATCGGAATGATCATGGCCGAAACAAAGGTCTTACCGCCAAACTTTCGTCCGAAAACTCTTAATGCGATCAACAGCAACGGGATATCGAACATCAGACCGAATGTACCGACCTGAATCGACGGAAAAAGTTCATGCAATACAATACCCAAACCATAAACTCCGCCTGGTACAACCCGATACGGGTTCATAAAAAAAGCAAAGGCCACCGCAACAAAGATCGAACCGATAATCAACCACAACGCTGAACGGATCCGTCTCTGCGATAAATAACGGCCATATTTTTCTGTAAAAGAGAGCTCCATAAGCTTGAACTTCTGTGATTCTACAAAAATAACAAAATTAATTAGCCTCCATTTTATTCAATGAAAGGTTTTTCGCATTTTTATTGAGGTTATACAGTATTCATCTTTTTCCAGAGATTAAGAACAGATCACTAGAATTAAAGTTCTCGCAAATTCCGTCAAAAATTTCATATTCTCCTACATAGTAATAGACTAAGAAAGAACCCAAGACCGTCACATCCTCCTCATTATAAGTCTATATTTAAATGGACTCTTTGAAACTATATATAATACACGCTGAAACTGAAAACAGTTTTTTCATTTGCCACTCCTCTCGACTTTCACTATATTTGTCTTACATTCTGGAAACTGGAATTTTGTCTCGACACATACAAAATATTGCAAAATGGCACTCAACATCTTACTGATCATCGTTGCCTACCTGCTCGGATCAATTCCCAGTGCGGTCTGGATCGGAAAACACTTCTACGGTATTGACGTACGTGAACACGGCAGCCATAACGCAGGAGCCACCAATACGCTCCGAGTTCTCGGCAAAAAAGCGGCATTGGCCGTCTTTGCCATCGACATTCTAAAAGGGTTTGCAGCTGTTATGCTGGCCCATTTTTCCAACTACGCAAGCGGCAGCGATGCCCTGTTCAACTTCAAAATTGCGCTGGTTGCTGCGGCCGTCATCGGCCACATCTTCCCAATTTTCGCCGGTTTCCGAGGCGGTAAGGGTGTCGCCACTCTGGCTGGGGCAGTAGCAGGCGTATACCCTCCGGCAGTCGGGCTGTGTCTGCTGGTGTTTATCATCGTACTGATGTTGACCCACTATGTCTCGCTGAGCTCCATGACGGCAGGCATCGCCTTCCCCATCTTCATCATCTTCCTGTTCGGAGAACGTTCCACCTCATTGGTGATTTTCAGCTGTGTTATTGCAGTACTGCTGCTCATCACACACCGCAAAAATATCGGCCGTTTGATCCATCATACCGAATCGAAAACCTACCTCGGCAAACGCAAACCGGAATAAACCACAATAAAAACGACACGCCACCCAATACAAAGGTGAACACTGATAACCAATCAAAAAGGTGAGGAGACACATCGGTTCTCCTCACCTTTTTTTAGTCTGCACATGGCGACAATCCCATCAGTTTGTAAGAATAAATAGTGACACTGACGTTTACTGATCTTCACAGTGTCCCTCTATGATTGCCTTCACATACGTGTCGGCCAATTCCTCCACTGACATTTTCTGCTCCTTCGGTATTCCAAAATAGGCTTTCGCTTTCCATGTCGCAGCTCCCGAAAAATGAGGCAGATATTTTAGTTTGGCCTGATCGCCTAACAACTCTTTACAATATGCATAGGCCTCATTTCCCATGGCCAGGATCAAGGTCGGACGGATAATCTCGATCTCTTTTTCCAATACCCTTTTGTAAAGTTCCCTCTTTTTTGCAGTATATGCCGCTGACTCTTTATGATCGTAAACAAAATATTTCCGACAATCGGTCAGATAGACCCCATAACCATGGACGATAAGCTTTTCGACAAGTAATTTTATCCTGCCTCCACCCCGCTTATTCTCCCGCCAACTTCTTCCATGCAAACCAAAAGGTGAAGCCAACAAAGCATCAGTACAGATATACGCCTCCCCTTTGGTTGGATCCGCATCCGAATACCACCAATTGTTTCGCAGCGGATCCTGAGCAATCAGCATGACCCGTTTGTCATTCCCTTTCAAATTAAACCAAGTGGGTAAATCAAGACCAATAGCACCCCTCTTTTCGGTGCGTTCCGTCAAATCCTTGAAGTCCGGGTGAGTAATTGGAACAGGCACCGTGATCGTATCCTCATAGTAGCGATCCCATCCTTTAGGTTTGAACGGTTCGACTCCCTTACTAAACTCCCACACTTCTGTTGGACAGCCATATTTAATGGACTCCTCTTTGCTGTACTTGAAAAAATTGCGATACATATCGTAATATCGCAGTCTGATCTTTTCAGCCTGTTCCGGGCCCAACAGACAATCCGTTACCAAAGCATAGATCCGTTCTGCAACATCCTGATCATCCAGAAATGTTGAATAGAGTATATGATCCATCTGTTTTACGTTCATGATCGTGATTCGATATCAGATTAGCGTGCTGATATAAATATAGCAACATTCACACAATCCTTCCATATCTTCGGATTGCATAATCATTGCTCTGTCATACACTTTTGACAATTATACCCAAAAACAAGAAGTTATTATCATTTTATTGAAATGAACCAACGTGTACAATACTCAATATTTTCGGGAAGACAAATCCAAACCAAAACTCTTTACACACATTACCTCTGCGTCATACCCAAGAAAAACAATGTTGCATTCAAACTTGTCTTACTGCTCTTCCCCATCTGGATCGTGTTTTTTGTGGATTTTCGTGTAATTTTGTAGAGAACACTATCATAAAACGAAGAACCATGAAAATCACACTGACCTGTCTGTGCTCATTGCTATTGACCTTTTGCGCCATGTCGCAAAACAAGGAGATGAAACTTCCTGCACCTCAAAAAACAGGTGGAAAACCACTGATGGAAGCCCTCGCAGCACGGGCAACGAATCGAGCGCTCGATCCTGACAAATCACTCTCGCAACAACAACTCTCCAACATGCTGTGGGCTGCCTGGGGTATCAATCGTCCCGATGGCCGCCGCACCGCAGCTTCAGCCATGAACTGCCAGGAGATTGACCTCTATCTGATCGGCAAACAGGGAGCCTATCTCTACAACGCTACGGAACATGCTCTTGAACCGGTTGCAGAGGGTGATTTCCGCAGCCAGGTAAGTGCTCAAGAGTTTGCAAAAAACGGTGATTGGATCGTCATCTTCGTAGCCGATCACAACAAAATGAAACACCCCAATGAAGTGACAGCAGGCATCGATGCCGGATTGATCGCCCAAAACATCTATCTGTATGGCGCATCTGAAAATTTAGGCGTTGTCGTACATGCCTCAATCGATCGCAACACCATCGCCAAAACCCTTAAATTGAAACCTAACCAGCATATCGTTATTGCCCAGACGGTCGGTATCCCGGCCAAATAACCTCACCGCCATCCGTATGTCTGAACCGGTCGAAGCGCGCTATCAAGCCATTCTGAAACGATACTGGGGGTATGACTCGTTTCGCCCTCTGCAACTCGACGCAATCAAATCCATTGCGTCGGGACAGGATACGCTTGTGCTGATGCCAACCGGTGGCGGCAAATCAATCATCTACCAGGTCCCGACACTGGCCTCAACCGGTGTATGTATTGTAATCACACCGTTGATAGCCTTGATGAAGGACCAGGTGGACCGATTGCGTAAACATCGCATTTTGGCCGAAGCAATCCATGCAGGCCGCAGCCATCGCGAAATCGACCGGATTCTCGACAACTGCATCTATGGCGATGTCAAGTTCCTTTACATCTCTCCGGAGCGCATCGACAGCGAAATGTTCCGAGTGCGTTGCGCCCGAATGGATGTTGCACTAATCGCCGTAGACGAAGCGCACTGCATTTCACAATGGGGGTATGATTTTCGTCCCTCTTATCTGCAAATCGCACGTCTGCGGGATCTGTGCCCCAATACCCCCATATTGGCCCTAACCGCCTCTGCCACTCCGAAGGTGGCTGAAGACATCATGTATCGGTTACGATTTGACAAACCGAACATCAAACGAATGAGCTTCGCCCGCTCCAATCTCTCGTATGTGGTCCGTCACACTGAAGATAAACGCGAACACCTGCTACGCATTGTCAATAATGTATCCGGATCAGGGGTCGTCTATGTCCGCACACGGGAAAAGAGCGAAACGATTGCCCAGTTCTTACAACAGAATGGAATCACTGCCGATTTTTATCATGGCGGATTGGGATTTCTGAGCCGTAATCTCAAACAAGAACAATGGATTAACGGACAGAACCGAATTATGGTGGCAACCAATGCATTCGGGATGGGCATCGACAAAGCCGATGTACGTTTTGTCATCCATTACGATATTTGTGACTCATTGGAGGCCTACTACCAGGAGGCAGGACGTGCCGGACGTGACGGCAAACCGGCATATGCTGTCCTGCTGGTATCGGACGATGATCCGTCGCGAGCAGGCCAACGGTTGCGACTCGAATTTCCTCCGCTTGATACCATCCGGGCCGTATACGAAAAACTCTTCAACTACCTGCAAGTGGCTATCGGCGAAGGGAAAAACCGTTCCTTCTCGTTCAATATCCATGACTTCGCATCACGGATGAAGTTATACCCGCCCACCGCTGTCAATGCTCTCAAGATTTTGCAACAAAATGGTTACCTGATCCTGACCGACGAAACCGATAATCCGCCTCGTATTCGCTTTATTGTACAGAGGGACGATCTGTATCGCATGCGCGTCATCCGACGTGAACTAGATCACATTATCACGGTATTGTTACGCCAATACTCCGGGCTATTCAGCGACTTCATCCCCATCGACGAACAGGAGATCGCCCACCTTTCGGGCTACCAGATCGAACATGTCCGTGAACTGTTCAAACAGCTCTGGCAACTACACATCATTCGCTATATTCCAGGTAATCGCAGCCCCATATTGATGCTGACCGAAGAGCGTCTGCCCGAAGAAAACGTACGCATCGCTCCGGAAAGTTACAAACTGCGGGAAGAGATTGCCCGGGAACATGTCGATGCCATTTTCCGATACGCCAACAATCAAGACGAATGTCGCAGCCTGGTGATCCAACGCTATTTCGGAGAACAGAGCACCACACCCTGTGGGCGATGCGATCTCTGTCTCGAACGCCGGAAACATCGAACAGCAGCCCCGGAGACTACTAATCGAAACCGGATTCGCACCCTGCTGTTGGAACGTCTGAAAGAAGCCGATCTCGGAGTCAAACAACTTGCCGAAAACATTCCGTTTCCGATCGATACAATTTTGGCGGAGGTCTCCGCGCTGATCGAAGAAGATAAAATAATCGAAGATCTGAATGGAAAACTGCGGATAAATCGGTAACTTTGACCCGCAATGCCAAAATTTCAAGAGAGTATAACCAGCGAAGAGGTCAATGAACTTCCAGTCGGCGCATTCCACGGCGAAATCGTTGTGGTGGATACTCCTCAGGCCATTGTCGAAGCGTGTGAATACCTCAGTTCGCAACCCTTGATCGGATTCGATACCGAAACTCGCCCCTCATTTTCAAAGGGTGTCTCCAACAAAATCTCATTGTTGCAACTCTCATCCGGCGAACGGGCTTTCCTGTTCCGCCTCAATAAGGTGGCTCTCGAACGTCCTTTGCTGCGACTGCTGGAAAACCCAAAAACCATCAAAATCGGAGCAGCCATCCGGGATGATATCCGTGGACTGCAAAAATTACGCTGTTTTACCCCCAAAGGCTTTATTGATCTGCAAAGCATTGTTGGCGAATATGGAATCTGTGAATTGAGCCTCCGTAAAATGGCCGCCATCACTCTGCAAATCAAAATTTCGAAAGCCCAACGGCTGAGTAACTGGGAAGCGGCCAATCTGACTCCTGCCCAACAGCTTTATGCCGCTACTGACGCCTGGGTAAGTCGAGAAATATACGTCCGACTGACCGAACAACAGTGACCTCTTACGGAACGGAGAGTAATGTAATAAATAGCTCAAATTACTTTTCTTCAACTGCTACTGCATAACATAAGCCTCCCTGAAACAGGAGTTTGCTTCAGAAACGATAGATTATGTCAAAAGCTAAATCAGCACAGTCCAAAACAGATGCAACCATGCACAACGTCTCAGCTGATCATTCACAAGACCAACACCGCAACAAAACCGTTTTGGTACCAACTGCTGCAACATCCATAACAGAAACCTCGTCCACCCCGACAGCTCGCTGTATATTACGTCGTGGGAAAGAAGAGTCTCTGCTGCGTTTCCATCCCTGGATCTTCTCCGGAGCCATATACAGAATGGAGGGTACTCCTGCTGAGGGTGATCTTGTGGATGTGTACACCTCACAGGGAGATTTCATCGCACGGGGCCATTATCAGATCGGATCGATTACAATACGTGTGCTGTCATTTATCGACGAAACGATCGATCAATCGTGGTGGAACGAGCGCATCGAACTGGCCTACCACATGCGAGAAGCTCTCGGACTCACCAATAATCCACAAACCACCTGCTATCGGTTGGTTCACGGTGAAGGCGACTCTCTACCGGGTCTCGTCATCGACATCTATGGCACAACAGCTGTCGTACAATGCCACAGCGTAGGAATGTATCGCAGCCGGAAAGCGATCTGTTCAGCTCTTCGAAACGTGTACAGAGATCGCGTGAAATCCATTTTCGACAAAAGTGGCGGCACCCTTCCCTACAACGCCGGGCTCAACGCACAAGACGGCTACTTGTGGGGAGAAGCCAATGCCAGTTCGGAACCTGTATTGGAAAACGGCAACCGATTTATGGTCAACTGGGAACAGGGGCAAAAAACCGGATTTTTCATCGACCAACGTGAAAACCGTGAACTGGTGAAACGTTATGCCAAAGAACGCACTGTCCTCAACACGTTCTGTTATACCGGAGGCTTTTCGGTTTACGCACTGGCAGGAGGAGCCCTGCAAGTAGATTCGGTCGACAGTTCGGAACTGGCTGTCCAATTGGCGGCACAAAACGTTACTCTGAACTTCGGCGAAGAAGCCCCACACCAAGCTATCGCTCAAGACGCCTTTGACTACCTTCGCAAAATGGATGATCGCTACGATTTGATTATCCTTGACCCGCCGGCATTTGCCAAACATCACAAAGTGTTGGGCAATGCTCTGCAAGGCTACAAACGGCTCAATGCCCAAGCCTTCCGCCAGATCAAACCGGGTGGCATTCTCTTCACCTTCAGCTGCTCACAAGCGGTCAATCGGGAACAGTTCCGCATGGCTGTATTCTCTGCGGCTGCCATTGCCGGTCGCAATGTCCGCATCCTGCACCAGCTCACCCAACCGGCCGACCATCCGGTCAACATCTACCATCCGGAAGGAGAATATCTCAAAGGTCTCGTCCTTTACGTCGAATAAAACGTATTGAGCACAATCCGTTTAACACAATCGGAACAATTAGGGATCAGCGCCAATGTACCACGCTGGTTTACACTAACCGGTTCACGCCCCAATCGAATACCCCCGATTGCTCAATATTTCCAACAGCCCCGGAACAGAACCGGCCAGAGAGAACAAACAGAACTAACAGGACAGAACAAAATAGGATCCGTCAAATAGAAGGAAAAAGAAAAGAATAAGAGACCGCATCTGTCTTCTTACTCCTGACTCGATACAAAAGCCCCCTGTATCGTTAAGATGCAGGGGGCTTTCTTTGATATTCTTTAAAGTTCCGTGATCAAACCATTACCATTGTTCATGAGCATCTACTTTCGCTGACTCACCAACATCCCTTGCAAAATACAATTCCTCAAAGTAGTAAGGTTCAATCACACAACCCGCCTTAATTACAATAAACCTTTGGCCTTTTTCTCGCGGATTTTTTCGAGCATATCAACCGACATCGAAGCCAAATCCCATTTCGGAGCCCAACCCCACTCTTCACGAGCGCAAGTATCGTCCAACGAATTGGGCCAACTGCGAGCGATGCTCTCCTTAACCGGATCGACATTGTAATCCATCGTAAAGCCCGGAACCAACTTCTTAACCTGCTCGCAAATAATCTCCGGAGTAAAACTCATTGATGCAATATTGAAGCTGTTACGGTGGATCAATTTCGAAGGATCTGCCTCCATCAATTCAACGCAAGCACGCAATGCATCCGGCATATACATCATGTCCATATAGACATCCGATGGAACCGGACAGGTGAATTTGCCATTCTTAACCGCCTCATAGAAGATCTCCACAGCATAATCTGTCGTTCCGCCACCCGGAAGCGTTACATTTGAAATCAGGCCTGGGAAACGGACACTGCGGGCATCCACACCAAAACGAGTATAATAGTAATCACCAAGCAGCTCTCCTGTCACCTTGCAGACACCATACATGGAGGTCGGACGCATCAAAGTATCCTGCGGGGTTTTATCCTTAGGAGTCGAGGGACCAAAAGCTCCAATTGAACTGGGGGTGAAAACGGCACATTTATATTCACGGGCAATCTCGAGCGAATTCATCAAAGCCCCGATGTTGATCTGCCATGCTTTCTGAGGAATCTTCTCTCCAGTTGCACTCAACAAAGCAACCAAGTTGAAAATCGCATCAATCTTGTATTTGCTTACAATCTCTGCAAAAGCCTTTGTATCCAAAGCATCCAGATGTTCGAAAGGACCTGACTCTCCAAGTGCGGGACACTCGCGCATATCCGATGCAACAACATTGGACTCCCCATAAATGCTTCTCAGATAAACAGTCAATTCGGAACCAATCTGTCCGCCAGCTCCTACGATCAATATTCTCTTCATGATTCGGTATAGTTTTTTTTACAGTTTTTAGGTTCTATACGGTTCTCAACCTTTTGCTGGCGCAAAAATACGCTTTTTTAATCAAACTATAACTGAATATTACAATTCTATTAAAATTTACTGTTACTCTCAAACCTTGAATCTTTCTGAAAATCTTCAGGCGTTCGGTTAAAAATTTCTCGAATTAACTGCATGTTAAACTTTGGAGTACGATCATAATTATAAATACCATTTTGCTCCTGCTCCACATCGGTTAATTGAGTATAACAATACCCTCCTACTTTATCTCCATGCACCAATACCGCATCTACTTGTCCTTTTAGTCGAGCATAAAACTCAGCCATTGTCTGCGGCGCATTACCATATCCCCATGACATAGTATTATCATTACCTACTTGCTGTGATTGATCCGATGACCATTTAATGCCACCAAATTCGTCTACAATAAATGGCTTCTGACCATCATATTCGGGAAATTCATATCGGACTTTGTCAGGCAATTGGTTACAACCCGTATTATACATAGGAACTTGCGGCCAATATTGGTGCTTATAAAACTCATCTCGTTGTCTATCATAAATTTTAACCCTTAGTAAATCAGGATCTTGTTCATAACAATGTATCGTCCACAAATCAGTCTTCACATGCACGGCCCCGCTAACATCATTGACAGGCCGAGTTGGGTCAAGCTGTTTGGTTAAATCATACACATCTGCAACCAAACGAGGATAATGATAACGATCGGGCCAAAATTGTTCATTTAACGGCGTCCATATCACTATTGACGGATGATTCCGATCACGGATAATCAGATCTCTCCACTCGGATAAAAAATTACGTCCTGCTACAGGATTATTCAAATCCATCCCCCAACAAGCCATTTCTCCCCATGTCAAATAACCTAATTTATCTGCCCAATAATGATAACGTTCTTCAAAAGCTTTCTGATGCAACCGAGCTCCATTGAAACCCGCTTGTTTACCCAATTCAATATCCCTTTTCAGAGCTTCGTCTGTAGGTGCCGTCCAAATACCATCCGGATAAAAACCTTGATCCAATACCAGCCTTTGGTAATAAGGCTTGTTATTAAGGTAGATCTTATTGTCCTCGATATGTATCTTACGCATACCCACATATGATCGCACTTCATCGATTACCTCACCATGGGAGTTGATTACACGATAATGTATGTCATATAAAAACGGTGATTCGGGACTCCATAACTTAACATTACGAATAGGTAGAACAGCCACAGAACTATTCGATGCTGCGACATCAGCTTTACTTACGATTTTCGAACCATCGTAAACCTCTATCTGCAACCGATTCTCCGATTCATGTCGGAATCGCGGATAAATTACCAGCTGCTGTTGATCAATATCCGTCACTGTATGCACAGACATCAAACCAGCAGGATCCACAGCCTCCATCCAAACAGTTTGCCATATACCAGTAGTTCGAGTATAATTACAATCTTTGGAAGCATAACACAAACTCTGTTTACCCGCCCCCTGCAATACAGAACGGACATCACTGGATACATAAACGACAAGATGATGCGTAGAACCCGGTTGTACATAAGGAGTCAAATCGACACTGAATGAAGTGCTTCCCCCAAAGTGCCGCCCGACAAACTGACCATCAATATAAATTTCAGCTTCATTATAAACCGCTCCAAAATTGAGCAATATATCTTTATTCTGCCATGCTAATGGAATATCCAGTACACGATGATACCACATGTATGGAATAAAATCAGTGTAACCAATTCCCGATAGTTGGCTTTCTGGACAAAAAGGAACCGTAATTTTCCCCTCAAACGAAGTAGCAGCCTCGTATCCCCGTTCAATACCCGAACCAACCAAATCAAAAACATAATCCCAAGTACCGTTCAGATTTATCCAAGTCTCACGTTCAAACTGGGGACGTGGATATTCCGGGCGAGGAATAGCAGCCATGATGTTATTGTCAAAAATAGACATAATAACCAACAACAATATGCCTACATTAACTTGTTTTATCCTCCGTTTTAACATTTCAATTAATTTTAATGTTTAAGTCCTACAAACATAAACTAATTCTCATTGGATTACAAATCTTCAATATTACCCTACCAATATAGCTCTGTCATTATAAAAACGCCTATTTTTGAATACTTCTCACAAACACGAAACAACACATAAGCAATTTTAAGATCTTTCAACTATTTTGATGCATAAAATTTCAGCATTGCGCGCAAATCAATTTAGTACTCATCAGCAGGTGTTTAAGCAATCAAAATGTTCTTCATCCAATACGCAACTATAAATATTTACTAAAAAAACGCCCAAGAGTTTTGCAGAATAAAAAAAGATGCTTACTTTTGTGCCGCTGAAAGGGTAAAACCTGCCGATGTAGCTCAGTTGGCCAGAGCAGCTGATTTGTAATCAGCTGGTCGGGGGTTCGAATCCCTCCATCGGCTCAAAGTTCTTCGATTGTTTTATTAGGGCGGATACCAGAGTGGCCAAATGGGGCAGACTGTAAATCTGCTGTCTTCGACTTCGGTGGTTCGAATCCATCTCCGCCCACAATACTCTGCGGAAGTAGCTCAGTTGGTAGAGCATTAGCCTTCCAAGCTAATGGTCGCGGGTTCGAATCTCGTCTTCCGCTCCAACCGTAGCGATTCACTCGCACGGATTTTTTTTACCATGCTGTTGTAGCTCAGTGGTAGAGCACTTCCTTGGTAAGGAAGAGGTCACGAGTTCAATCCTCGTCAACAGCTCCACTTGAAAATCAAGATTTTCAACACTTTACAAAGGCTTATCAATCAATAAGCCTTTTTTCTTTTGCGAATATTACGAACTTTTTTGCCCGATTTTCGTACATTTGTTTTACGATTGTTTTACGAAATTCGAGCAGGATGGCAACTTTTAAGATCTGTGTTTTCGAGCATCAGCAACGCGAGGATGGACGATTCCCTGTTTCAATCCGACTCACAAACAACCGAAAGTCCGTTTATCTGAAAACGGGCATGTATGCAAATCGATCACAAGTATCCAAAGATTTCAGTACAATCAAAGATCGAGCACTAGTCAGGGCCATAGACCGCAAGATTCAAGAATATGAAGAACAGATAACCCAAAAATTAGGTATCAATGTCGAAAAATATTCGGCTCGTGAACTTTCAGACTTCTTAACGAAACAGACCTCCAATGACACATCAATAGATTTTATTGAATTTTCGCGAGAACATATAGCATCAATTCGCCAAAATGGAGGTAGTGAAGCATACGCACAAAAACTTGAAGCCCCGATAAATCTTTTGATCGACTATTTTGACCGGGAACAAATCTACATACGCGAGATTACTGCCCGATCATTACAGAATTTTTCTGACTACTTGCGATCCGATAAAAAAATGATCCGGCAGAGTAAAAGCGGTGATCGAATTGAACTTAGGCACAAAGGAGTAAGCGAACGCACTGTCGCAGACTACATGACCTGCATTCGTACACTATTTAATGCAGCGATTGAGCGATATAATGACGAAGATATGGGCATCTCAGTGATCACCCACTACCCTTTCCGAAAGCTAAAAATTAAAAGCCGGTTTCAATCTAAAAACCGAAATCTTAGCATTTCAGACATACAGAGGATTAAAGACTCGACCGATGCAGAATTAGCCACCAAACGGGCTATTTTAGCCCGTGACGTATTTATGCTGTCGTTCTATCTTGTCGGAACAAACTTAATCGATCTGTATTATCTCACAGACTATAAAAACGGGCGGATAAGCTACAACAGACGTAAGACCAGCGGACGTCGAGAAGACGGAGCATTCATCTCGATCAAAGTGGAACCGGAAGCGGAATCGCTAATGGAAAAGTACATTGACACTACAGGAGAACGTGCGCTGTGTTTCCACAAACTCTATGGCAACCATACAGATTTTGTCAAAAACGTGAACATCGGGCTAAAGCAACTTGCAGAGACGATCGGATTAGAGGCTCCAATTACATCGTACTGGGCCCGGCATTCCTGGGCAACTATCGCCCGAAACGATTGTGGAGTAAGCAAGGACGATATTAATCTCGCCCTGAATCACGTGGATAAGGATATGGCTGTAACGGATATCTATATTGCCAAAGATTGGTCAATCATTGATAGAGCAAATCGCAAAGTGATAGATTTGATAATTCAAGAGCTATAAAACTATTTTATACCTTTATTACAAGGTTACAACTTTGTATCTTCGGAAGGATTCAACCTGTAATGTTATTGATTGTCTCGGCTATATGCGGTCGCCGAATGCCCATCCAGTATGCTACTGATCCAACTTAAACTGCTTGTCTAACATCTAAATATGTGTCTCGACCCTCCTGCATAGCACGTATGAAACTTTATTTTACCGTTTCAGTTAAAGGTTGGGAAATTGATCTGCATACTTGATGATCTTGATAATATCCTCGACGATCTCATTGAGTATATGGCCTACCTCCTCATTCTTCTCAATATTTCTGTAACGGTATAGAAATTTACTGCCAAATACGCAGTATTCTTTTCTCGAATCGTTGAGCCTTTTGTCTTCTGCCGTAACATTAAACCATTCCTGCAAAGATCCTTTTTGCATTTCATTCCATGTAGTATCATTATTACCATGTACGCTAAACCTTTCTATAGCATGGCAATAATGTTTCCCTTGAACCTGCACCGTTAACACATACTTTTTATTGACCTTAACTTTGGCTTCTATCAATCCGTGGTTATGGGTGTAATTGCTATCCACATATACATTGGTCAAAGGGATCTCTGCCTCTTTCTTGATTTCATCAATCCTCATCCCGGATGCAATCTTAATCTCCGAATCCGGGAACTCCGTCTGCAACCGCTCCTCCATTTTATTGGCCAGTATTCCTGCAATCTGAGATGAGCGCAGCTTTTCGTAGACATCATCCATCCTAAATTCGGCATACTCGCTCTGGGCATTCTTTATATAATTGTCTTTTTCGTCGACGGTCACCCCCCCAAACAGATTATGCAGACTCTTGGCAAACTTGACATAATCCTCTATGATGCTCTTATGATAGTCCAGACAAGTCTGCCCATAGGACGATATGGCTGATGTGAGGGCATCCGCCAGATTTTCATAATTCTTGATTAGCCATGGTTCTTTGATCTGTTTTTCACAAAGAAAGTCCGTCGCCAAAGAGAGCAGAACAAACTTGCAATTCGGATTGTTTTTTTCAATCTCCGCATATTTGGTCAGCTGCGGCAGATTCGGAACACTTTTTACCTTGTTCTCAAGGATCAGATATAACTTATCTCCTCCTTTCACGCAAAGATCCAGACTGATCGACTTGGAAGCTTTGTACTCTCTTTCTACCGTCCAGCCCTTGGGCCATGCTGACGTGTTACAACCCAGCTTCTGACACATTTTCATGAACATTTCAGGATAGGTCTGCCCTAACCACCAAAGAAAATTACTGTGAAACAACTCTTTCGAGGTCAACGACAGGTTGAACAACGGGGAGGCCTTTAGATACGCCAAAGCCTGATTCTGACAGTCTGTCATAAACAAACTATTTTATTTTTTTAACTATATCGACTGAATAAGATTCAACATAACGATAGAAATATTGCATATATCGTTTAATGTTGGTAATACAATGTAAAACAAACCATCAGATTCTAATCTGATGGTTTGTTTTACATTCATAAAATAGGTTCTACTTAAAAGTCATGACCAACTATTTTTTCGGCATAGCTGCTCCACTCGTTTGCCGATTTATAGGCATTGACTGATGCGCTCGGAACAAAGATGGTCACAGAACGGGGAAATACAGACGAACCCAATGTCGGCGGGGTGGTCGGTTTACAATAGACGATTTTCAAATTACTGTTAAGTATGCTATTGAATGCCCTCTCTCCAATCGTCGTAACCCCCTCTGGGAGTGTAATACTTGTCAGTTTGCTGCAACCATAGAATGCCCACGCTCCAATCGTCGTAACCCCTTCAGGGATTGTAATGCTTGTCAGGCTGCTGCAACCATAGAATGCCCTCTCTCCAATCGTCGTAACCCCCTCTGGGAGTGTAATACTTGTCAGGCTGCTGCATTAATGGAATGCGCCATCACCAATCGTCGTAACCCCCTCTGGAAGTGTAATGCTTGCCAGATTGCCACAATCACTGAATGCATTTTCCCCAATCGCCGTAATCGCTTCGCTGAATGTTAGCGTTCCCTGTCCGTTTTCATATACATTCTTGATAATGTTGTCCATCTTCGGAGATATTGTTTTTCCGTCAGATGTAGTGTAGTAGATAACACTAGTAACACTTGGATTGCCCCCATTTCCCGGGTCGGTAGGCTTGGGTTTTTCTTCATTGGACTTGCTACACCCAAATAGCAAAAATCCACACAATAATAGGGGTAGTAATTTCTGCATAGCTTGATTGTTTAATCATCGTTTTGTCGCATCAACTCCTACTACGACAAGTTATGGGCTAAAAGAAAGTGTAGAGTCGTTCGTTCATCTGACCGTAGATGTTTGGTGTGGACCAAACACAAATAAACAATACCTCACACCGAACAATATATACCGAAGTGATACATATCCGTACACGGTGACGAGTGTCATGTATCGTCTATACTGCGTTTACCTCCTCAATTTTTCTGTTCAGGATTAGCGAAACACTTGCCGGGGTATATTGTATATGCAAAAATCCTCAAAACAGAGTTACTACACTCTGCCATCTGAAAATGAAAATAACATGCATTGTCTTGCAGAAATAATTATTACTAAAAACCGAAACGGGAAAACAGGACGTATTCGTTTGAAATTTAATCAAGTCTATGCAAGTCTATGCAAGTAATCTATTGTAATTCTGAATTTTACTTCATTTATCGATCAATGCCATCGCGAGACATCACACCTCGGTGATAATAGTGTTGAATCTCTTTCATCTCTGTCACCAAATCGGCTGCATCAATCAAGGCCTGAGGAGCTTTGCGACCTGTTATAACAATTTCCGTATGGGGATCACGTTGTGCAATAGCATCCAACACTTCTGCAACCGTCAACAATCCAAAATGCAATGCAATACACAACTCATCCAATATGACAACATCATACTCTCCAGAACGCATATAATCCGCACAACGACGCAACCCTTCATGAGCCATCTCGACATCTACTGCTTCAGGATTCTTGTCAATAAAACAACCCCGTCCCAACTGCTCGATCCGAATCCGTCCGAAAGATTCCCCTGCTGACGCAAAAAGCTCTTCAATGCGAGTTTCGTGATAGAACGAACACGGAATCCTACCGCCATAATCATCTCCAAAGAGTAGAATTTAACTCGATACGGTTTGCCATCTACGGCATGTCATATAATAATTGACAACTGAATTTGCAGCAATTCCATGCAAAAAAATACTATATTTATGTTGTAATCCCGAATGTGGTATACGTTTTTTTTGGTACACTTTCCCCCTGCATAGAGGGCTTTCTTTTTCCCTATAAACATCACAGCCCTGGTATCAGGCAAGCAATCAATTCAAACCGTTACAAATTGTAACGGTTTATTTGCAAAAAAAAGTAGCCACAACGCCAATTGTGACTACTCTAAAACTTAAAAGGCCAAAGCCGGCCTGCGTCGCCAAACTCAGCCACCCTAAATACTACCTTTTTTACTGCTTTCGGGTGATTATACTGAACTAAGAATGTCTTTTGTACAAAACAAAAAAAAGATTTGCACAATCCATACTACACACGCTTCATAATAATAAGAAAATCATCACAAAACGATATTACTCATCAAAATATCTTATATCCAACACAGTGCCTACAAATAAAGGTAGATCTGTAAGATATCCTCTTGAGGGAGTCACAACGATATACCCAACTTGGGTATGGAAAATTGCAATCACAGTATCATGTGAGGTAGGAGAATCTTCATTAACCTTTTCCTTAATTATTTTCCCTTTATGATTGTGACAAATCATATAGATTCGCTCATCATTCGCTATGTAACCGTCTTGTGCCAATCGTTTTTTTAATTTTTCATATAATTGCTCATGATCTACACCATCTTTCATCGATCCTAAGAAGAACTTCATAGCATACTTTTTATAACTTGTTACACCATACTTAATTTTGGTTACAAAATATTCCTTTTGATCACACCAACGACCCTATGTAATCTAACAACTTCATCTATAGGAATTTCCAAATCTTGATAATAAAGTTCGCCTTTTCTTGGGCCATCTTCGTATTTCATCGTGTTATCGCTCAGGCAATGAAAAGCCTTTTTATCCTTTGTGTAATACAGGCGTTTTAAATATCTATTGTCTCGTGTTTCAACCACATATACCCTTCCCGGCTCAATAAAACTGTCCGTATGTAGTTTCAGGACAATGACACATCCGGCAGGATAAATAGCACTGTACTATCTCATCATTTACCTCATTTATCAATTATCTCCCAAACAATAGAAGAGCTACGGATATTTACCTATCAAACCACCAAGGATTACCTACTTCGTCCCAAGACTCGATCTTGTTGGCAAGTTTATGTAAATCCACATTGTCGGAAATATTGTATCGTAATCGCATAAATTTCACATAACTATCTCCTCCAATAGGGTCTTTAAACATTACGCTGGATAGGCATAGGTCTGCATCTTTTGTAAAACACAATGTATCACCAATTTTAGTGAACATAGCTACATCTCTAGCTATCTCTGATCCTATTGAACACGAATAATATGCAATAAACAGATTGCCACAAGTGTCTATTCCATTCACGCGAAACGTCTTTTCGATTTCATCTTTATGATTATGGACATATACGTTGCGATCAAGATATTGATTCTTGTCATCGATATAGGTTAATTCATGTAATAGGATGTCATGAATGGAATTTAATCGCTCTGGCTCCTGCTGTGATACATTGTGACTACAAGAAACGAACAACATGAACAAAAAAAACACTGAAATCGTTTTCATAAATGCTACCATTTCATTAAACAATATTTAACAACGACATATCGCTTCACATCATCGACTAAACTACAGCTTACAACTGCCTTCTATTCACCTTCCCTTTAACAAGAAATATCTTCAGCACATCATCACGCGGAATAATTGTATCGCCTGCATAGCGAGGATTAGTCGCCCTTAAAATAAACTTCGTTCTATCCTCAGACAGATACACATTCTTAATGGTTCGTAGATTGTCGCAATTTGCATTTGTGATTACCAAGTACGGTTCCCCCCACAGCATTGAATCTACATTGGTGATCTCTTTGACAAGAACCACCTCCCCAGCAAAAAAATCCGGTTCCATACTTTCTCCATACACTGGGAATGCAGCCGTACAATCATTCAGCGGAGGAAAGTCAATATAATACTGTGGGATCTCGGGCGTATCATTAAAGCTCTCTGCAATGGATGCAGTAACATCTATATCGTAAAACGGAATATTCTTATTCGAAACAGGCGCAGACGTTACTCTATTCGATTTCAACATCTCACCCTCACCAGTGAGAAGCCAATTGATATTTAAATCGGGGAATGCTTCAACTATATTGTGAATCGTCCGTTCACTTATCTTTCGTTTCCCATTAAGCATCTCAGACACTTGGCTCGGTTTTATACCAACTTTTTCAGAGAACTCAGCTTGTGAAAGTACTATTCTGCTCTTTTTGAGCCAATCTATAGACTTTACAAGTCTTTCTATAACAGTACTATTCATACTATTTTTAAATTTTAGTAAAAAAAATAATTCACACATACTTTGTAAATGTGAATATATTATTTACATTTGCAGTACAAACGTTACCAACCAACCAAATATAGCAAACGGAATGACCAAATCCAAACCGAAAAGCAGACGGCAGACACTTATGAACATGAAAGTCGATCAGTCTCTCTTTTTTGAGATCGAGAAGGCGGATTCTGTGCAGTCCACTCTGTACCGGGTGGCCCGGATCACCGGAAATAGATACAAGACAAAGAGTTTAAAGAAACGATATAAAGTAACCAGAATCTCGTAATCGCCATGCATGGAAAACGGTAAAATTGACCCCTAAAAAACGGAGGAAGTTGACCCCCTAAAGTTGTT
>ERZ772893.282-NODE-282-length-70063-cov-5.852474_pt1 | contig 70063 bp, 71 predicted proteins | sample MGYA00511482_ERZ772893 | MGnify/ENA primary metagenome ERZ772893 (study PRJEB29015, sample SAMEA2737687) | human gut metagenome | biome: human gut; feature: human-associated habitat; material: faeces | place: China | collected 2012 ... | reverse complement strand
TATAAAATGTTTGCTAGTTCAATTTTTAAAGAAAAATGCAATAAAAATGTAATAAAATTGTAAAAATATAAAATAAAAAATAGAATAAACGCGAAAACTCTTAGAACTGTCGAAAATTGACACACGATTGTTTTGTAATAATATTGACACACAAATGCAAAAATGGTAAAATTTACCACAGAAAGAGATTGGAGGTAAACATGACACAACTTGATAAAAAAATAAAAAAAGTTTGTAGTTTCTATATTAGCGATTGGCATTTAGTAACAATGTTATTACCAAATATAGATAAAAAAATCAATAAAGGAATCACGATTACCACAATAACAGAAACAAATCTAGAAGAAAAAATTCAAACATTATTAGACAAACTAAGGATAAAAAACAAAGAAAGAATACTAAAAATAGATTGGAAAGCAAAAGAAATAAATGAAGAGATAATAAAAAATACAATAAAAAACAATGATGAAATAATAGTAAATGGTAACATTGAATATATAGAACAAATAAATCAACAAATAGAAAAAATACTAGAAAGCTACAGTGAAGAATTTAAAAATAAGGAACTTTCGATAATAAACTGTTATGACATTACAAAATACGAAAGCAAAGTCAAAGAAATAATAGAAAAACACGACAAAATTTTAAACACAGCAGGAGAAAAAGACAAACAAGAATATATTAATAGCATGGTTATTGCTAATTAATATAAAACTGAACAAAAGAAAATAAAAAAACAAAAGAAAATAAAAAAACAAAAGAAACTCCGGACTCAACGCATCGGCATTGTTGCTGATGCGTTCATATTACATGTTGACAAAATAAATATATACATGTATAATATCATTACGAAATTGTGCGAATAAATATACATCATATTTGCACAATTATGAAAATCTTACTCATTTTAATTAAAATGGAAGTAGAAAATTGTGACATTAGTATATACATATTAGTGTCAAAAGAAAGAATTGGTGAAAAGAAATGGAGGATTTAAGTTTACCGATTGGAAACACGCCAATGTTAGAAATCGAATATCTTTATAAAGGAAGGAGAGACAAGTTTTTTGCCAAGTTAGAATCATATAACTTAACTGGTAGCATTAAAGACAGAGCAGCATATTACATACTAAAAAAAGCAATAGCCTCAGGAAAACTAAAACCAGGACAAGCTATTGCAGAAGCAAGTAGTGGAAACTTTGGATTAGGAATTGCAGCAATAGGAAAAATCTTAGGATTTGACGTACACATATTCATGCCAGGATTTGCAACAGAAGAAAGAAAGCAATTATTAAAGTTATATGGGGCAACACTTCATCTAAACTACGATGAACACGATGCATTCAACATTGCATTAACAAACTGCCATAAATTTGCACAAGAAAACGGAGCTTTTGAAACACTACAATTCGAAAACATGGACAACGTAAACTCTCATTATGAAGGCGTTGGAAAAGAAATCGAAAAAGAAGTAGGAGATAAAGTAGGAGCATTTATAGCAGGAATAGGTTCAGGTGGAACATTTGCAGGAGTTGCAAAAAGAATGAAAGAACTTGATAAAAACATAAAAACATATTGTGTAGAGCCAAATAACATGCCAATATTATCTGGCGGAAAAGTATCTGGACACAGTAAAATCAGCGGAATAGCAGATGACTTCTTACCAAGCATAGTAGATCCAAAACTGATAGAAGGAGTCATTGGAGTAGAAGATGATGATGCAATAAATATGTCAAGAAAACTAAGCAAAGAGATAGGCCTTGGAGTTGGAATCTCAAGTGGAGCATACACAATTGGAGTAATTTTACTAAACGAAAAGGTAGAAAAACCAGTTGTAACAATATTTGCAGACGACAACAAAAAATATCTATCAACAGAACTTGCAGATGAAAATATACAATATGATAATCCAGAATATATATCAAACCAAGTAAGATTTATAAATGTAAAGAAAATAAATTAGTAAAAGTCAGCCAAAAAACTTGGCTGGCAATTTTTTTGCTAGAAACATTGACTATTTTGTTCTATTGTTATATTATGATAGCATAAGTATTAATAACCAAAAAATGAAAGGAGAACAAAATGGAAGAAAAATACTTAGCTGCTGAGAAATTAGTAAAAAAATACAATCAAGAGCAGCTACTAAGTCAATATGACAAACTAGATGAAAACAAAAAAGCAAAATTATTAGACGAAATATTAACATTAGACTTCAACCAAGTTGAAGAATTATACAAAAGAATAGGACATACAGTAGATTTTTCTGCATCAAAAATAAAACCAATAGACTACACAGATAAAAGCGCATTGTCAGAAGAAGAACTAAAACACTACGAGGAAATAGGATTAAAAGAAATAAAAGCCGGAAAATTAGCAGCAGTAACAATGGCTGGTGGACAAGGAACAAGATTAGGACATAATGGACCAAAAGGAACATTTGATATAGGATTAGATTCACATAAACCAATATTCGAAATCTTATGCGACACACTAAAAAAAGCACAAGAAAAATATGGAGAATATTGTGTTTGGTACATAATGACAAGTAATGAAAACAACGAAGCAACAGTTAGCTTTTTTGAAAAAAATAAATTCTTTGGATATCCAAAAGATAAAGTAGTATTCTTCAAACAAGGAGAATTACCAATGATCGACACAGAAGGTAAAATCCTAATTGGAGAAGATGGACTAATAAAAATGGCTGCAGACGGTCATGGAGGAATATTCCTATCGATGAACAGAAATGGAATATTATATGATATGAAAACTAGAGGAATAGAATGGGCATTCATAGGCGGAGTAGACAATGTCTTAGTTAATATGATAGATCCAGTATTCCTAGGATTTGCAATAGAGAAAAAAGTATTAGCAGCAGGAAAAAGCGTTGTAAAAGCAGGACCACACGAAAAAGTAGGAGTATTCTGCAAGAGAGACGAAAAACCAAGTGTTGTAGAATATAGCGAAATTTCAGAAGAAATGGCAGAAGCAACAGACGAAAAAGGAAACTTAATATATGGTGAATCACATATACTTTGCAACTTATTCAATGTAAAAGCAATAGAAGAAATAAGCAAAAATACATTACCATATCATAGTGCTTTCAAAAAAGCAAAATACTTAGACAAAGATGGAAATTTAGTAACATCAGACAAACCAAATGCATATAAATTCGAATCTTTCTTATTTGACGCATTTGAATCATTAGATGATATGGCAATACTAAGAGTAAAAAGAGAAGAAGAATTTGCGCCTGTTAAAAATGCAGAGGGAGTAGATAGCCCAGAAACTGCAAGAAAATTATACAACGACTTTCATAAAAATGTATAATTAAAAAATAAGAGTTTAAAGTTTGGTTATACAAATTTAAACTCTTATTTTGTAATAGAGGAGGAAAGAATGAATTATTTAGATAAATATAATAAATGGTTAAATGATCCATCAATAGATGAAGAAACCAAAAAAGAATTAAAAAGTATAGAAGGAAACAATGCAGAAATTGAAGACAGATTTTACAAAGAATTAGAATTTGGAACAGCAGGATTAAGAGGAGTAATCGGAAATGGAAGTAACAGAATGAATAAATATACTGTTACAAAAGCAACTCAAGGATTAGCAAATTACATAAACAAAAACAATCCGGAAAACAAAGGAGTTGCAATATCATATGACTCAAGACATATGTCAAAAGAATTTAGTGAATATACTGCATTATGCTTAAACGCAAATGGAATAAAAACATATGTATTTGAAGAGCTAAGACCAGTTCCGGAACTATCATTTGCAGTAAGAGAGTTAAAATGTATTGCAGGAGTAATGATAACGGCAAGCCATAATCCGCCAAAATACAACGGATACAAAGTATATTGGGAAGATGGAGCTCAAATAGTTCCACCACACGATAAAGGAATAATAACAGAAGTAAATAGCATAGAAGACTTTTCTACAATAAAGAAAATTACAAAGGAAGAAGCTATTAAAAAGGGATTATATAATGTAATCGGAAAAAAAATGGATGACAAGTACATAGAAACACTAAAAAATCTAGTATTAAATCTAGACACAATCAAAAAAGTTCAAAAAGATGTAAACATAGTATATACACCTCTACACGGAGCAGGAAATGTACCAGTTCAAAGAATATTAAAAGAAATAGGATTTGAAAATGTTTATGTAGTACCAGAGCAAGAGAAACCAGATGGAGATTTCCCAACAGTAGATTATCCAAATCCAGAAGATGAAAGAGCTTTCAAGCTAGCGTTAGAATTAGCAAAAAAAGTAAATGCAGATGTCGTTCTAGCAAATGACCCAGATGCAGATAGATTAGGAGTATATGCAAAAGACTCAAAAACAGGAGAATATCATTCATTCACAGGAAATATGTCAGGATTACTAATTGCAGAATATGAACTTTCACAAAAACAAGAAAGAGGAGAGATACCAGCAAATGGAGCTCTTATAAAAACAATAGTATCATCAAACTTAGCAGACGCAATAGCAAAAGAGTACAACTTAAAACTAGTTGAAGTATTAACAGGATTCAAATATATAGGAGAGCAAATGAGATTATTTGAACAAACAGGGAAAAATACATATATGTTTGGATTTGAAGAAAGCTACGGATGCTTAGTAGGAACACACGCAAGAGACAAAGACGGAATAGCAGCAGTAATGGCTCTATGTGAAGCAGCAGCATATTACAAAACAAAAGGCTATACTCTATGGGATCAAATGATGAACATATACGAAAAATATGGATATTACAAAGAACTTACTGTTTCAGTAACAAAAGAAGGAGTAAGTGGTGCTGACGAAATAAAACAAATAATGGAAAACATTAGACAAAATCCAATAACTCAATTAGGAAAATATAAAGTCTTAAAATTCAGAGATTACAAACAAGGAACAATAAAAGACCTAGAAACAGGAAAAGTAGAAAATACAAATCTACCAACATCAAACGTATTATACTTTGAGCTAAACAATGATGCTTGGTGCTGTGTTAGACCATCAGGAACAGAACCAAAAATCAAATTCTATATAGGAATAAAAGAAAACAATATGGAAGATGCAGAAAAGAGTTTAAAAGAACTTGCAGAAAAAGTAAAAATATTAGGACAATAAAAAAACAATGGCAGGAGAAATCCTAGCCATTATTTTTTTCGTGTTTTGCAACATCTTTCCAACCATTAATATTATTTCGTTTAATTGCACCAATAATACTAGCTTTAACATATGGATTTTTTACAGAAAGAGAAACAATTAAATTTTTCATATCTTCTCTTGTAGAATGTCCATCCATAGGGCAAACCTTAGGCATAACAGAAATATTATTTTTTCTAACAAATCTCTTAGTTTCTTTTTCAGGAGTATAAACCAAAGGTCTAATAACAGTCATACCAGACCTGTCCATATAAGTAACAGGTGCAAAAGTAGACAAGCTACCTGCAAAAAACAAATTCATTAAAAAAGTTTCTAAAACATCATCTAAATTATGGCCCAAAGCAAGTTTATTACAATGCTCACGTTTAGCAACAGAATTAAGAATTCCTCTTCTTAGATTTGCACATAAAGAACAAGGATTTTTCTCTTTTCTATCCTCAAAAACAATAGTTTTAATATCATACTTCTCTTCAAAAAAAGGAACGCCAATATCATCACAAGTTTTCTGCAAAAAAGCAGAATCAAAAAAATCAAAACCTGGATTTACACTAATAGCAATTAATTCAAATTTTTTAGGGTAAAAAATTTGAAGATTCTTTAAAGCTTTAAGCATAGTAATAGAATCCTTGCCACCAGACAAAGCAACTGCAATTTTATCTCCATCTTCTATCATATTATAATCTTCAATAGCCTTACGCATATAACTCAAAATATGTTTCATAATTAAATCTCCTTAATAAACAAAAACTATTATAGCACAAAAAAGCCAGAATATAAAGAGAAAACGGTAAAAAATATTGACTTATGTCAAGCAGAATGATATTATAATAAAGTAAATGTGTCAATAGCTCAGTAGGATAGAGCGCTCCCCTCCTAAGGGAGAGGTCGGGGGTTCGATTCCCTTTTGGCACACCACAAAGTCATGGCGAAGCCATGGCTCTTTTTGTGTGCTCTTGAATCGGGGAATCGAAAAGGAGAATTTGCAAAAATTTACATAATATGATACAATATAAATGTAAGCCCAAAAGGCTACCGTACTTCTAAGAAGTATGCAATAAAAACAGCCACGAATTGTGGCAGAAAGAGGTAAGGCATATGTTTATGGAGCCGATTCGGCACACGAAGCTCAAGAACATGAACGATGTGGAAACGTTTTCGTTCATGACGGACAACCAGACAACTCCACTTGTGACATGCCAGAATAATGGTCAAATCGCATATTCTGACGAGCATGGAACCATCTATGTAACTCCGTATAGGAGTGAGATCCCCGGCATTTTAAAAGATGCAGGATACAAGGAGAAGGAATTTAAGGTCCCGTTTAGCGGAAACGAAAAGCGCCCTGCAATCTACTTTTGGTTGCAAAAAATTGCAAACGAAGAGAACCAAAACGAAACCTACGAAATGTGCCACGAAATAGCACAACGTAAAGGGATCAAACCCGTTGAAACCATGCAAGGCCTCAGGATTACTGAGATAACAAAAACTGCATATATCGAAGAATTAAAATACACCGTATATGATATGGTACAAGTATTCGTTCCTGAGTACGACGCAAAAAATGTGGGCACTTATATCGTGATTAACAAGAAAACGGTTATGGTGTGTGATGAGTTTGGTAGAACATACTTGATCATTGTAAAAACCATCATCAATGACTTTGTGAATCTACTCATCGAGGCGGGATATACAAGAAACCCGCATCCGGAATATTTTCTCGTGTACACCCCGAATTCGAATTGGCAGGACGAACATGACGAAACCTCTGAATAAATCAATGAATTATTGATTTATTAACAAACTCCCGTAACAACTACATGTTACGGGAGTTATTTTATTTATTTGAATATTTAATTAATTTAGCATGCATAACCATCTTTTCACCATTACTATAACAAGTAGAAAGAGTAAGAATTTTGTCATTTTCACCAACAGAAGTATTAAAACTATACACACTTCTATCTTGTAGCATTTTAGAAAAACTCAAAAACTGCTCATTGGAACTAAAATTAATCTTCAAGTAATCGCTAGTAGTAGGAATATGATAAACACTAAAAACTTGCCACAAAGTATTCTGATTTTTAGTCGACAATTTAATAATATGATTACTCTTATCATTATACCAATTACTATTTAATAATTTTTTCAAAGAGCCAAACATAGTGGTATCAACCCTTGAGTGAGCATATATAATAGTATTCTTTCCAAGGGCGTTAATGTTATTTCTATAATCTAAAAACACCCAACCAGCCTCATTAGTATCCTTATAAAAAGAATGAGTTAAATAATAATCATTATTATTCGTCTGGACAAAAGGATAATTAATATTCGTTCCATTAACTTGGATCCAGCCACAAACATCACTATTAATACTGCTTAGCTCCGAAAAGTCCACATCAATCAAATTCATCTTAATATAATCCCAATAAGGATTAGCCTTATCTTCAGTAGACTCGACAATAGTTTCTTCTCCTACACTTTCTTGAACAGAAACAATATTAGAAATATCGACAATTTCGTTGCTAATACTAGTTGAATCCTTTGACCAATTAAAAATTTTAGAGGCAGAAAAAACAAGCAATCCAATAAAAACAACAAACAAAATAAAAGTAAAAAAATTAAACTTCTTTTTACTTTTAGAAACTGGTTTAGAGTGCTTAGCAACATGTTTAGCCATAAAACAAATCCTTTCAATAAAATTTACCCTTATTATACCATAAAAATATAAATATAAAACATAAAAATAAAAAAAGGAGCATCAAATGCTCCAAAATTTATATTTCGGTTTAACGGAAACCACCGCCACCGCCTCCACCACCGAAGGAGCCACCACCACCTCCGCCAGAAGAGAATCCTCCACCACCAGAAGAATAATTTTCAGCTCTTGATTTAGCAGCAGAAGCTTTCGAAACGCCGTTATATGAACAAGTATGAATAAATATAAAAGTATCATATGAATCAAAATGCGATTCTGTAATAACATCAGGATATAAATCCTTAAACTGTTTAGCAACCTTTTTAGCAATTCCCATAATCTGAGCGAATATCAAATATTCCTCAAATAGATTAACCTCAATAGCTTCTCTATCATGAATCAAAGTATAATCTAACAAATAACGTTTTAATCCAGCAAGATTAGATGCTTCTGAGCGAAGAGCTTCTGTAGCGTCAAAAGCTTTGTAAGAAATCAAACCAAAGACTTTTTTCTTGGTAGGAATAATTAATCCCTCGTTCTGTAAAGACTTCTTTTGTTTAGTGTATACAGAATCAAACCAATCTAAAATTCTTTCGTAGTGTGCACTACACCATTTCTCTAACTCTTTACCTTCAAGAATACCATCCTTGCTAGCTTCATAAATCATATCAAACAATTCTTTTTCCTTAGGAAAAGTAATTGTATCAGGAGTACCTTCATTTAAAATTATAACACTATTCTCTTTGCTGAAAATACCATTTTTTTCGCGCTTTTCAACTCTAACAAGACCTTCTTTAAGCCATTTCAAAAGAACAGCACCCAACAAATCCGTCTTTTTCTTTATAATTCCATACATAGAACCAATACAAAAAGCTCTATAAATATCTCCGTTGCAAGGAATATCTCTAAAATAAGAATCATCACGCTTAATAGCTTTCTTGCCCTCACGGTCGAATCCAGCATCAGTCTTATGATATCCTATAATAGAAGAACCAATGGCGATTATAAAAAACAACAAATAAGGCAAGAAATTCAATAAGCCAAAAATAAAAGACTTGAATTCAGAAGAACTGCTACCTTTATAAGAAGTTGCACCTTCTTGAGCCATATCAAGATAATGATTAAAATCATAATCTAATTCATTAGTAGTATTAAAAGTTCCTAAAGGAAACTTTACTAAAATGGTCATATATTCGCTAGAAGCCAATCGACCATCTGATTGCATTTCAATATATCCATCATAAACATAAGCTGTTCCACCATAATTTCCATATCCCCAGACATCAATATCATCAGCGATAGGAGAATCGGTATAAATCTTAATATAAACACTTCCAATAGGATTTGAAAAATCATAAGGAATCAAAGTCCAATAAATCATTTGACTATCAGACAATTCAGCAACAAAGTTAGTAATAACATACTTTACAGTATATTTATGAGAACTATAGTCGCCAATTCCCCAACAAAGTTCAACTCCATTTGAAATTTTATTTATACCACACTTATTTGCCTTACTTGACAAAGAAGCAGAAGTGTTCCAAGAAGACAAAGTAGTATAAACTGTAGAACCTTCGCTAACAGAAAGATTCTTAATCTCAGAACGTCCTAAGTTGTAATAAGGATGATAAACCTCTGTACCCTGAGTAGGACGGCAATCCCAGACTTCAGTAACATGGGCATTACCAGAGCTATCAACATAAATGTCTATTGAAATCTTATCAATAGAACTTGCAAAAGCACATTTGCCAAGAGAAAACAAGACAAAAGCAAACAAAGTGATAAAAAAAGTTCTAAAAATCTTTTTCATCTAAAATCCCCTTTCATAAGTATAACACTTAAAATCTATAATCATTATTGCATAATGTAAAAAAATTATCAATAATAAAACTAAATTTGATAAAGAAAAAAATATATGTTAATATAAAATAGAGGAGAAGACAAATGGACGAGAAAATAAAATTTATGAAAGAAGCTCTAAAAGAGGCTCAAAAATCGTATAAAAAAGAAGAAATTCCAGTAGGAGCAATAATAGTAAAAGATGGCAAAATAATCGCAAGAGGGCACAACTTAAAAGAAACAAAAACAGACCCAACAAAACATGCAGAAATAATAGCAATACAGAAAGCGTGCAAAAAATTGCAAACATGGAGACTAACGGGATGTACTATGTATGTAACCCTAGAACCTTGTAGTATGTGTGCAGGAAGCCTAATACAATCTAGACTTGATAAAGTAGTAATAGGAACAATGGACGAAAAAACGGGAGCATGTGGCTCTGTACTAAACCTGTTAGCAGATTACAAATTTAATCATATTGTGCAAATAGAAACAGGAATAATGCAAGAAGAATGCAAAACAATCTTGCAACAATTTTTTAAAGAACTAAGGGCGAGAAAATAAAAAATATAAAAACAAGTATACAATTATAAAAATGTATGCTTGTTTTTTAATAAGAATCTATTTTTTTGATTCAATTATAATAGTAACAGGTCCATCATTTAAAAGAGAAACTTTCATATCTGCGCCAAAAACTCCTGTTTCAACAACTGAAATTTGTTTTCTACATTCCTCAACAAAATACTCATATAAAGGAATAGCAACATCTGGTCTAGCAGCTTCAATAAAAGAAGGACGATTTCCTTCTCTGCAATTACCATATAGAGTAAACTGCGAAATAACTAAAAGCTCTCCATTAACATCTTTTAAAGATAAATTCATCTTATCATTTTCGTCAGAAAACACCCTCAAGTTTACAACTTTTTTAACTAAATAATCCACATCTTGTTTAGTATCTGTGGAAGCAATTCCTAGCAAAACTAAAAAACCTGTATTTATTTTTCCATTAACATTACCATCAATTTTAACGCTTGCATTTTTAACTCTTTGAATAACAACTCTCATAACGTCCTCCTCAAATTTGATAATCACAATTATAGCACAAAGAAAAAGCAAAATCCACTAAAACATAAATTTGACATTTTCAATTCTTTTGGTATAATATGTGAATAGAATATACAAGGAGATGTATCGAAGTGGTCATAACGAGGCTGACTCGAAATCAGTTAGCCAGTGAAAGCTGGCCCGTGGGTTCGAATCCCACCATCTCCGCCAAAACAGACGCACAATCTATATAGTGGAGGAAAGATGAATACAAATATGAAAGATAAAATAAAGATGAGCATAGCCATAGCAGTTTTATCAATAATAATTGGCATAGTATTTATTATAGTTCTACAATATCAAATAGAAGGCGAAAAAAACATGCCATACAAGCTTTCAAAAATTACAGTAATAAGCACAGCAGAAGGAGTGCAAAATCAAGAGAACACAGAAGAAACCGCAAAATGGAACTTAAAAATAAACCAAAACAATGACATATATTTTTTTATAGATGAAAATGGAGAATATGCAAAAAACAAAATAATAGATTCTGTAACAATAAAAAATATACAAGTAACCAAAAGTCCTTCCAAAGGAAAAGTAAAAGCAATAATGCCAAGCAGTACAGAAGGCAGAACATTCACGGAAGACGAATCATATATAATAGAAGATAAATTAGAATATGTAGGTGGTAAGGCAAGCAGTTTAAAAACATTAGAAATAGGGAACAAAGGTGGCTCTGCGGCGATAAGAATTTCAAATACAGATATTGCGAAACTAGTGTCAGACACTGATGAAGAGATAGTTCATGATGGAAAGTTAATAACAAAAACAGGTGCAACACTAGAAGAAATAAAATTTAGAGTGTCATTTAATTTAGTAATAAAAATAGACAAAATAAATTATAAAGCCAGAATTGACCTAGACTTGCCATATGGAGATATCTGCAAAGATGGAAAAGCAAGCTATGAAATAACAGATATGCAAGATATTGTGTTTAAACGAGAAAATAATAACATATTCAAGCAAATATCTTGATAAAATAATAAAAATAGTATATAATGCAAAAGGTATGAGATATATCTAACTTTTGTATGGAAAGTATCTCGATAGAGAACTGCGAATCTTGTCAGGTCCGGAAGGAAGCAGCAATAAACAGAACTCCTCTATGTGGGATGCTCTCCATAGAGAAGTTAGAGGCTCATACTTTTTTAAAATATAAATAGTGGGGTGAAAAAGTTGGAATATACGGCTTTATATAGAAAATTTAGACCACTAACTTTTGATGAAATAGTTGGGCAAGAACATATTGTCAGAACATTAAAAAACGAGATTATTAATGGAAGAATTGGGCACGCGTATTTATTTAATGGAGGTAGAGGAACAGGAAAAACATCTGCTGCTAAAATTTTAGCAAGAGCAGTAAACTGTTTAAATCCTAAAGACGGAGAGCCTTGCAACGAATGTGAAATATGCAAAGCGGCATTAGATGGTTCATTAACAGATATAGTAGAAATGGATGCTGCATCAAACAATAGCGTAGAAGATGTTAGAGCAATAAGGGATGAAGTAAACTTCTTGCCAACAGTAGCAAAATATAGAGTATATATAATTGATGAGGTACATATGCTTTCTACAGGAGCTTTTAATGCTTTGCTAAAAACATTAGAAGAGCCACCTGCACACGTTAAATTCATACTAGCAACAACAGAACCACAAAAGCTACCTGCAACAATACTTTCAAGATGTCAAAGATTTGACTTCAAAAAAATATCAAATGCAGACATAGAAAAAAGATTAAACTTTGTTTGTAAAGAAAGCAAAATAGATATTACAGACGAAGCAAAACAATTAATAGCTGTACTTGCAGAAGGTGCAATGAGAGATGCACTAAGTATTTTGGAAAGATGCTTGCAAGAAGAAGGAACGATTACAGATAGCGTTGTTAAAGAATTAGTAGGAATTCCAAAAACAGAGAGTGTAAATAAAATAGTAAAAAGCATATTAGAAAAAGATACTCAGACAGCACTTCAATCAATAGATGAAATAATAGCAGAAGGAAAAGATATAACAAACTTCCTATGGGAAATAATAAAATATGTAAAAGATATTTTGGTATATAAAGTAAATAACAAGCTAGAAATATACAATGAAGATGAAAAAGCAAAAATCAAAGAATTAGCAGATAGAACAGAAAAAGACAGATTAGTATCAATTATCTTCGAACTATCGAACTTAGAAAATGATATAAAATGGTCATCACAAAAGCTAATAATGTTTCAAGTTGCAATAATAAAACTTTGTAACGAAACATCTACCACACAAGCTACAGGTGAAGCACCAACAATAAATTCTAAAGAAATAGAAGATCTACAATATAAAATGAATAGGTTGGAAAAAGAATTAACATTGATGAAAAATACAAAAACAGTTGTCAATAATTCTGTACAAAATGTGGAAAACAAAACTGTAAATCAACCAAAATTAGAATTTAAACCAGAAATAAAGAAGATAGATACAGTTAAGCTAGGTGAACCAGTAGAAAATTGGCCAAAGATAGTAGATCAAATTAAACAAGCAGGGAAAATTTCACTTTATACAAATTTATTAAACTCAACAGCTAACAAAATAAATGATATGACTGTTGGAATCAAATTTGAAAGAGGAATAACACCTTTTGGGAAAACAATACTAGAGCGTCCAGAGAATATGAACGAAATAGTAAGGCAAGTATCAATAGAAATGGCACAACCAATGAGAGTTGTATTGTTAGACAATAATGACACAATCGCATCATCATCAGATAAATTTAGTAATATTGCTAAAGATATTGATGCACCAATAAATATAATAGAATAACAAGGAGGAATTTAAAATGTCAAAAAGAGGAGGATTCCCAGGAATGGGTGGAGGATTTGGAGGAATGAATCTAAATCAATTAATGAAAGAAGCTAAAAAAATGCAATCAGATATGGAAAAATCACAAGAAGAATTAGCAGAGAAAGAATTTGAAGCTTCAGCAGGTGGAGAGGCTGTAAAGGTAAAAGTTTCAGGAAGAAAAGAAATAAAAGAATTAAAAATAAAACCAGAAGTACTTGATCCAGAGGATGTAGAAATGTTAGAAGATTTAATTACAACTTGCGTAAACAACGCATTAAAACAAGTAGATGATGCCCAAGCAGCATCACTTGGAAAATACAACATACCAGGATTAATGTAGTAGGAGCAATATATGTCATATTATTCACCATCAATAGAAAAATTAATAGAAAGCTTTGAAAAACTGCCAAGTATAGGCAATAAAACGGCTGCTAGACTAGCATTCTACATATTAAATGCAAGTGAAGAAGAAACAAACGAATTTATTTCAAACATACAAAATGCAAAGAAAAATTTAAAATATTGTTCAAAATGTTATAACATTTCAGACAGCGAAATATGTCCAATATGTAGCAACAAAGCAAGAGATGAATCTGTAATATGCGTTGTAGAAGATGTTAGAGATGTTGTAGCAATGGAAAAAACTCACGAATTTAAAGGAGTGTATCACGTTCTACATGGTTCAATCTCTCCAATGAATGGAGTTGGACCAGATGACATTAAGATTAAAGAACTACTAGCAAGACTAATGGACGGAAAAGTTAAAGAAGTAATACTTGCAACAAACCCACGAGTAGAGGGGGAAGCAACAGCAATGTATATTTCAAAATTAGTAAAACCGCTAGGAGTAAAAGTAACAAGAATAGCACACGGAATTCCAGTTGGAGGCGATTTAGAGTACACAGATGAAGTAACTCTAAGTAGAGCTCTAGAAGGAAGAGTACAATTATAATAGCTGATGTAAATTATTTTACATCAGCTATTTTGGTATCTTTAAGAATAATGTCGCAAATATCTTTTGTAGAATGTTTTTTCGCCAAAAGCTTGGTGTTAAGCTTCATTTGACGAAGCTTTGACTTCTCTGACAACAACTCGGCAATAATACTTTCAAAATTGCTATCCTTTTTAAGCCAAATTGCTACACCAGAAGTTTCCAAAAACTCAGCATTTTCTTCTTCTTGACCAGGAATAGGATTAATTAAAACCATTGGTAAACCTGAAGACAAGCTTTCTGTGGAAGTCAGTCCACCAGGTTTTGTTACAACCAAGTCAGAAATACTCATAAGCTCTGGAACCTGATTTGTGTAAGAAAGAACGGTTACGAAATCTTCTGCATGCTCCTGCTCTACTAAAGAATTAAATTCCTCTCTCATTTTTTCGTTTTTTCCGGCAATGGCTACAATTTGATAATTCCCAATATTATGAATAAATGCAGATAAAATCTTTATTGTTACGTCACGTCCTAATCCAAAAGCTCCTCCACCAAAGAACAAAATAACTTTTTTATCTGGGTCGAGACCAAAAGAATTCTTAATTTCTTCTTTGTTATAATGTAATAAAAATCTATAAGACAAAGGAATTCCAGTAGCAAAAACTTTGTCAGGACTAATTCCTGTATTAATTAATTCTTGTCTTAGTTTTTCGTGAGAAACAAAGAAATAATCTACATAGTTAGCTCCAACCAACCATTGCTCATGAGGGGCAAAGTCTGTCAAAATTGTTGCAAGTTTGCAATCAATCAAAGCCTTTCTTTTAAGATAACTTACCATCTGACTAGCAAAAGGATGAGTAGAAATTATAATATCTGGCTGATATTCTTTAAGTAATTTCAATAACTTTTTTGCCATTAGATTGTTCGAGGTTGAGCTAATTCTAGCAAGAGGACCTTTACTTGAATGATTATAAAGATCTCCCCAAACCCATGGAAAACGTTTAGCCATTTCTTTATAAGCTGTTGTAGAGATAGCATTTATTGGTTTATTAACATATAACATACAATCAATCAACTTAGTTTCGCAATCGTGAAAATTTTCGTCAATACATTGTTTTATTGAATTTGCGGCAGATAAATGACCGCCACCAAAAGATGCATAAAATAACAAAATTTTTTTCATTTAAAAATTCGTTCCTTTCCAAAAATGTATTAAAAAGATTTTATCATAATATGAAAAAAAATAAAAGCAAAATGAATAAATTTAGAAAACTTACCAATAATATAAAAAACATGCATTTCGAAAGGAGAACAAAATGAAAAAGATAGCCAAAACGATTCTTTTGATATTTGCAATTCTAGGAATAATTTTAATAGGAAAATTAATTTCTGAAAATCTATTTACAGAAAAATCAGTGGCAGCAAGCGACTCTGGCACAACGTCAGATGTACAATTATTAGCAAGAGCGATAAACGGAGAAGCAAGAGGAGAACCATATGAGGGACAAGTAGCGGTTGGAGCAGTAATATTAAACAGAGTAAAAGCTCCTAACTTCCCGAACACAATATCAGGAGTAATATATCAGCCAGGAGCATTTACGGCAGTATCTGATGGACAGATAAATGTAGCACTAGAAGATGAGTCGACAGTGGTAAAAGCAGCGCGAGATGCACTAAACGGTTGGGACCCCACAGGAGGAGCGATATATTACTTTAATCCGGACACAGCAACAAACAAGTGGATTTGGTCAAGACCACACATCAAAACAATAGGAAAACACAGATTTTGTAAATAATGGAGGGATTTATTTTGAAAGACAATAAAAAATCAATAATAATAATTGCAATAATATTAGCAGTTGCAATTATAGGAGCAATAGGGTACTATGCATACCAACAAAATCGTAAATACAAGATAGCAACAGAAAATAATTATAACATGTCATTTTTTGAGCTAGTTGATTATGTGCAAAACGTTGAAACATACTTGGCGAAAGCACTAATATCAACAACTCCTGAGCATGGAGCAGAAACATTAACAAACGTATGGAGAGAAGCGGGAATTGCGCAAACTTATCTGTCGCAATTACCAATAAGTAGTAACGAACTCGAAAAAACATCAAAATTTTTAAACCAAGTAAGCGATTACAGCTACGCGTTGTCTAGAAAAAATATAAAGGGAGAGAATCTAACACAAGAAGACTTTGACAACATAAAGCAATTACACACATATAGTGTAGAATTAGAGAATTCATTAAATCAGCTATCAGCAGATTTAAATGAAGGAAGAATAAAATGGGGAGAGCTAACCAGAAAAGGCAATAATGTATTTGCAACACAAGTTACAAACATCTCGCAAGACAGTTTCTCAAGCCTTGAAGAAAACTTCCATGAATACTCAGGTTTAATATATGATGGAGCGTTTTCAGAACACATGACATCAGTAGAAAAGAAAGGACTAACAGGGGATGATATTGACGAAGAAAAGGCTAAGAATATAGTAAAAGAATTCTACGGAGAAGACAAAATAGAAAATATTAACTTAAATGGATATTCGGAGAATGCAGAAATACCATCATTTGATTTCTCGGTAAAAATGAAAGACTCAGACATCACGGCAACAATATCAATAGCAAAAAAGGGTGGACATGTAATATTCGCAAACTATAACAAAACTGTAAACGCAGAGACGATATCACAAGAAAAAGCGGACGAAATAGGAAAACAATTCTTAGATGCGCATGGCTACAAAGATATGAAAGAAACTTATTATCTAAAACAAAATGGCGTTGTTACAATTAACTACGCATATTCTCAAACAGCCCAAAATGGCGAAAAAGTAGTAATATATCCAGACTTAATAAAATTAAAAGTAGCGTTGGATGATGGAAGCGTTTTAGGAATAGAAACAACAGGATATCTAAACTCTCATCATACAAGAGACATAGCAACAAACTTAATTACAAAAGAAGAAGCAAAAAAAGTCTTAAACAAACAATTAGAAATACAAAGTGAAAATTTGGCAATGATTCCAACAAAATGGAAAACAGAAATATTATGCTGGGAATTCAAAGGAAAAGTAGAAGATAACGAATTTTTAGTTTATATAAATGCTCAAACAGGAAAAGAGGAAGATATATTAGTAATTGTAAACACGCCAGATGGAACATTAACACATTAATGCAATAAACTTCTAGAATTTAAAAATAAAAAAAGCAAAAAATAATAACAATTAAATTTATAGGAGGACAGAAAAATGACAAAAAGAAAATTAATGTCTGAAAATTTAAAAGAAGAAATTGCAAAAGAATTAGGAGTATATGAACAAGTAAAACAAGACGGAAGCTGGGGAAATGTATCATCAAAAACTTGTGGTAATATGGTATCGAAAGCAATAGAAATGGCAAACAGAACAACAAACAAATAACAAAGAGAGGGTAAACCTCTCTTAATTTTATACCTAATTTTATTGCAAAATTTTTACAGTAGGAATATAATAATAAAAAAAGCTGGAGGGCAGACTATGAACACACAAATAACTGTAAAAGATATAATAGACATCACAATGGGAAAGTTGATATATGGCGATGAAAATGAAATATGCGAAAACTTCTCTAGAAATACTAAAGAAATAAATCAAGATGACATATTTGTAGGACTTAAAGGCGATAAATTTGATGGAAGCAAATTCTATGAAGACGCACTAAAAGCAGGAGCAAAAGGTTGTATAATTAACAAAGTAGAAGGACTAGAAATAAAGCACGTGCCAGGAAAATTCATAATACAAGTAGAAGACACAATAAAAGCAATAGGCCAAATAGCAAAATTTAAAAGAGAAAAATATCATATACCAGTAATAGCAATAACTGGAAGCGTTGGAAAAACAAGCACAAAAGACATCATATATAGTGTGGTATCGCAAAAATACCATACACTCAAAACACAAGGCAATCTAAACAACCATATAGGTATGCCATTCACATTGCTAAGATTAAAAGACCATGAAGCACTAGTTGTAGAAATGGGAATGAATCATTTTGGAGAACTAAGCTATTTAACAAACATCGCACAACCAACAATTGCAGTAATCACAAATGTAGGAACGGCACATATAGGCAATCTGGGATCGAGAGAAAATATACTAAAAGCAAAACTAGAAATACTAGAAGGACTTCAAAAAGAAGGAACAGTCATCATAAACAATGACAATGACTTACTACATAAATGGCAATCGGAAAACGACAATTATAAGGTAATTACATATGGAATAGAAAATCCAAGTAATTACATGGCAACAGACATAGAATATACAGAAGCGGGAAGCAAATACAAAGTAAACCATAATGAAGAAATAGAAGTGCCTGTAAAGGGAGAAGCCTTTGTTTACAATAGTCTATCAGCTGTTTGCGTTGGAAAACTTTTAGGAATATCAGAACAAGACATAGCAAAAGGAATAAAAGAATTTGAGCTATCAGCAATGAGGCTAGATATACAAAAATCAGAATATGGTTATACAGTAATAAACGATTGCTACAATGCAAACTATGATTCTATGAAAGCAGCATTAGATTGTTTGAGCAAAATGCAAGGCGGAAGAAAAATAGCAATATTAGGAGACATGGGAGAGCTAGGAGAATATGCAACAGAATTACATCAAAAAGTAGGAAAAGTGGCAGCAGAAGACAATGTTGACATATTGATAACTGTCGGAACAGAAGCAAAACAAATAGCAGAAGCGGCAAAAGCAAACGGATTAGAAAAAATTTATTCATTTGATGAATTAAAAGACGCTATTGACAAAATAAAGAAAATACTTGCAGTTAATGACATAGTTCTTGTAAAAGCCTCTCATTACATGAACTTCGAAGAAATAGTAAAAGCTTTATAGAAAGGAAATAATAATTTGGAACTAATAGACACAATAAAAAAAGACTTAAAAGAAACTCTATCTGAGAGAAGATACATCCACTCGATTGGAGTAATGGAAATGTGTGCTAAGCTTGCGCAAATATATGGAGTAGATGTACAAAAAGCACAAATAGCAGGAATTCTTCACGATATTGCAAAAGAAATGCCAAAAGAAGAAATGTTTAAATATGTAGAAGAAAACAATATAGAAATAACAGAAATAGAAAAAATAAGCTATCAAATACTACACGGTAAAATAGGAGCAGATATTGCTAAAAAGAAATATGGACTAGATGAGCAAATACAAAATGCAATAAAATACCATACAACAACAAGCCCGGAAATGGACACATTAGCGAAAATAGTATATGTATCAGACAAAATAGAAATGAACAGAAAGTTAGAGGGATATGACTTGGAATATGAAAGAGAGCTTGCACAGAAAGACCTAGACAAAACAGTATTATATATAATAGATGCAAGCATCAAATCGCTAGTAGAAAAAGGTAAATTAATAGAAAAAGAAGTTGACACAAGAAACTACTTAATACTCAAAAATCTAAAAGTATAATCGCACAGTAAAACCAAAATACCATCAAGGTGATTTTAAATCTTGATGGTATTATAAAATAAAGGGGAAAATATGAAAATAGAAAATGAAGACGTAAGTATTGAATTTATAAGCAAAAACAAAAAAGAATATAATGTAAATTTCATGAACAACATATTCCAAAAAATAAAAGAAGAAAAGGAACGGAATTTTAACAAAATTAGGAATAGAAAGATGTAAGAAAGTAATTATAAATTTATATGACGATAAAAAAACTTTTGTACAAAGAATACAAAAATTTTATACAACGTATAAAATACCAGAATATTGTAAAGGAACTATTCAAGATGGAAAAATCTTCTTTTTTATAGATAATCAAATTGAAGAAAACACATATAAATATGAATTAGAATTAAGAAAAATAGTGCATGAATATATTCATATTCTATATAACGAGTGTGTAAGACAAGAAAATGAACACTTTACATGGATGGACGAAGGAATTGCTATGAATTTATCAAAAGAAAAAGGCAGGTTTGTAAAAGAAAAATTTCCTATTTTGAAACAAGATATAAATTCAATAAATTTGAACGATTTAAGTCATGAAAATGGAAATTTTGTAACACAGAAATTAAATGGATATGATGTTTCGTATTTAGCAGTGAAATATCTAATAGAGATGCTTTCAAAAGAAAAATTCAGTATGTTAATTAGGGATAGCAAAGCTATAAAGCAAATGCGGGGAGACAGTTTGGCCGCAAGTAAAAACTTATTTTAATAAATAAAAAAAGAAAAGCTAGATTTTTTACAAAAATCTAGCTTTTGTATTCCAATACAAAAAAGAATGTGATATAATACAAACACCATGATATTGGAGGATGTCAAATGATTTTCAAGGACTATTACAAAATACTAGGACTAGAATCGCCAAAAGCAACAATAGACGATATAAAAACAGCTTACAGAGAACAAGCAAAAAAATACCATCCAGATGTAAACGTAGGCAATAAAAATGCGGAAGAGCGATTCAAAGATATAAATGAAGCGTACAAAACATTAACAAATCAATCTACAAAAAGAAAATACGATAGAATGTGGAATGCTCATATAGGAAGACGCAAAAACAAAGCAAAACAAAACAAGGAACACAAAACCACACGCCAAGAGCTACTAAGTGTACTATTTGGGCTAAACACTAAAAAAGAAGAAACAGATTCGGAAAACAGTAAACGAAAACAAACAACTCCTCAACAAGGAGAAAACGTAGAAACAGAAATTCAAATCTCTGTAATAGAAGGATTCTTTGGACTAACAAAATCTATTTCCTTAAGAACAGTAGAAGGAAAAATGAAAACCTTCAAAGTAACAATACCGGCAGGAATTAGAAACGGCGAGAAAATCAAACTTATGGGGCAAGGAAGACCAGGAAAAAATGGAGGAAAAAACGGAGATTTATTAATAAAGATAAATATGTCGGAAGATAAGAAGTATAAACTTGTTGGCTCAGACATATATACTACTGTAAACATATGCCCATGGGAAGCTGTGTTGGGAACAAAAATAAATGTAGATGCAATCGATGAAACAATAGGAGTATTTATACCACAAGGAATTCAAACAGACGAAGAAATTCAAATACCTGACAAAGGGTATAGGGATTCAAAAGGCGGTAGAGGAAAGTTCATAATTAGGGTTAGAATTATGATATCAAAAAATATTTCTGAAAAAGAAAAAGAACTGTACAAAGAAATAAAGAAGATATCAAAGTTTAACCCAAGAGATATATAAGCAAGGTAACATAAATGTTGACATATTCTTATAAATGGTGTATAATATAAGAGTATGCGAAAGAAAAAATATGGAAAAGAAAACCATATTAGAAAGAGGTGCAAAATGGACCAAATATACGGTAAACATTTTAGTATAATGGACCCACAAAACGTAAGTACAGTAATCTATCAAATTAATAGAAATGATACTGATCCAAGATTTACGTTAGAACGCTTAAAAAGCAGAGAAGAAATAGTTGGCGAGAATAGGAAAAAAACATTCTTTGTTGATAAAACACAAGAAAATGGCAATCAATTAATAATCTTGTCTTTTGGAAAGGACAAGGTTGTGGTAAATAGTGGTGTGTTGAGCCAGGACGAAGTTAAAATTTCAAGAAAACCAACTCCAGCAAAATACAATACATTATATTCAGAAAAAGAAACAGAATATAAAGACATTAATTACACGCCAAATCTACAAAGACCAATAACGATAATTGATCCAGAAACAACAGAAGAAATAAAACCAATATTATATTTTGATAAAGAAACAAATGAAGTAAAAGGAAAATGTAAGTTAAAACCATATAAATCTTATTTCGCATTTGAAATAAGGCAAGATAATAATTAAGGGGGATAGGTAAATGAGTAATGAAGTCAAGGAACCGACAAATGGGGGTTCATTCAATTACACAAGCGACTTAAAAGTTAATGAGGGAAATAAAATTATTGGTGGAGAAGTAGCTTATACAATAAATGTTGCTAATAACCCACTAGCACAAGAAAATGAAATAGTTGGAGAAAACCCAGTACTATTAAAATTAGTACAAGAAAGAGAACAAGACGAAAGATAATACACAAGAAAAGGTGATTATATATGGGAAATAAAATAGCGAGAGCATTTAGAGAAAATAAAAAGTTTGTAATACTATTTCTAGTACTTTGGATAGTTCTAGAAATAGTATTAATTGCGCCTATAGCAGTAACAGTAGCTGAAAGCAAAAACATGGACCAATTCATAGCAAACATAGTAAACGAAATATCTAGCTTGAAATCAATAACAAAAGTACTACAAACAAATATAATACCAACTTTTGGAAAAGCAACACTATGGTTCACAATAATATTTACACTATGTTTCTTAATAGGTGTATTTAGATCAAAATCAAAAAATAAATTTAAAGATGTGGAAAGTGGTTCGAGTGATTGGAGCCAAGGTGGAGAACAATACAAAATATTAAGTAGAAACAAAGGTATTATATTAGCTGAAAATAATTACTTGCCATTAGACAAAATGGGTAACGTAAACGTACTAGTAGTCGGAGGTTCAGGATCTGGTAAATCGGCTTGCTATTCAAAACCAAATGCATATCAAATGCTAGGTTCATACGTATTTACAGATCCAAAAGGCGAATTATATGATGACACAGCAGGATATTTAAAAGAGCATGGATACGACATAAAAGTACTAAACTTAGTAAATCCAGCTAACAGTGACGGGTATAACCCATTAATGCATATAACAAGTGAAGTAGACGTAGACGTTATTGCACACACAATAGTAAAAGGACAAGAAGCAGAAGGAAAAAGTTCAGACCCATTCTGGGACGACAACGCTGAAATGTTACTAAAAGCATTAATATACTACTTAATAGCAACAAGACCAGAAGAAGAAAGAAACTTAGCATCTTGTGCAGAACTTGTAAGGGCAGCAAACAACAATAATGGAACTAGTTTATTATCAGAACTAATGAGCGAATTACCATTTGACCATCCAGCAAGAACAAACTTCAAATCTATCGAAATAGCATCAGAAAAAACATACAGCTCAATACTAAGTACATTGCAATCTAAGCTAGGAAAATTCGATTCTAAAGAGATAGCAGAAGTAACGTCAACAAACACGATAAACTTTGAAGATATAGCAAATCATAAGACAGCATTATATGTAATATCATCAGATACACACACGGCATATAACTTCTTATTAACAATATTCTTTGCGCAAATGATACAACAACTATACAACTATGCAGACGAAAACGGCGGAAAGCTAAAAACACGTACATACTTCATACTAGACGAGTTTGCAAATATTGGACAAATACCAGACTTCGATAAAAAAATATCGACAAGTAGAAGTAGAGGAATATCATTTAGTGTAATATTACAAAACCTAGACCAGTTAGAAGCAGTATATGAGAAATCATATGAAACAATCATGGGTAACTGTGATACTCATGTATTCTTAGGAAGTAACTCATTTAAAACAGTAGAATATTTCTCTAAACAATTAGGGGAAACAACAATAGTAAGAGATACAAAATCAACAAACAGAGATAAGAATTACTATAAACAAGGTTACAGTACATCTGACCAGGTAATGGGAAGAGCTTTAATGACTCCAGACGAGTTAAGAAGAATGGATAATGACTTATGTATAATCTTTGAAAAAGGATTGAAACCAATAAAGGCAAAGAAATTCTATTATTTTAGAAAACCTATGATAAAAGAATTCCAAAAATATGCAATAAGCCATAACAACTTTGACTCAGGAGTAAGAGGAGAATGGAGAAAATTCAATCCAATGAATCCTTATGTAGAAAACAAGGGACAAACACAAAATCAAGATTTAAAAATAGAATCATTGGACGACTTATTTGAAGAAGAACCAAAATCTGATTCAAAACCAACTTCAATAGTTGAGCAAAAAGAACCAATGGCAAAGCAAGTTGAAGAAATTCCAACACTTCCAATGGAAGAAGAAACACCACAACAAGAAGAATTATTTTCAATAGACTTGCAAAAAGAATTGGAAGCAAAATTTGATGAACTGTTTGGCCCAGTAGATAATAACAATAATAATTAAATCAAACCAGCATTTAAATGCTGGTTTTTGTAATGTACTTGGAAATATCAGGACTGAATACTTTTTATGATAGTATAAAAATATTTCTATTAATAGGAAACAAACGTTCTAAAAACTATTGACTTGAGATAGAAACTATGATATAAATTTATAAGAAAAGAGAGTGATAAGATGAAATTTATACATATGGCAGACATGCACTTTGATGCACCATTTGTAACATTAGCTGGAAAAGGAAATCTAGCTACAGAGAGAAGATTAGAACAAAGAAATGTAATGAAACAAATAGTGGAATATATTAAACAAAATAATATTCCATATTTATTTATTGCGGGAGATTTATATGAGCAAGAATACATAAAAAAAGCAACAATAGAATATATAAATAATTTGTTTAAAGAAATACCAAATACAAAAATATTTATAACACCAGGAAATCATGATCCAAACATAAAAAACTCATTTTATCAACAGTTTAAATGGAATGAAAATGTACATATATTTACAAACAAAATTGAAAGAATAGAATGTGATGGAGTAGATATTTATGGTTATGGCTTTAACGATTTTCAGATGGAGAGACCTAAACAAGATATCGAGATAAAAGATAAAAATAAAATAAATATTTTTATAACACATAGTAGTTTAGATGGAGAAAAAGAATATATAAAATATAATCCGTTCGCTACTAGTGAACTAAAAAAATTGGATTTCGATTATGTTGCACTAGGACACATCCATAAAAAAAGCTATAATGACTACAAAAATCAGAACATAGTATACCCTGGATCAACAGTGTCTTTAGGATTCGATGAACTTGGAGAAAGAGGAATAATAGAGGGAGAAATATCAGAACAAAAAGAATTAAAGCTAAAGTTTATTCCTGTAAAAGAAAAAACATTTGAGGAAAAAGAAATTGATATAAGCTTATTAAATGCAGAAGAAGATCTAATAGAAAAAATAAGAGAAGAGAATTTAGAAGAAAATAAGTTTTATAAAATAATACTTACAGGCAAAAGAAACTTTGATTTTGACGAATCAAAAATATTAGACATATTAAATATACAAAATATAATCAAAATAAGAAATCAAACACAAATAAAATATGACATAGAAGAAACAGCCAAACAAATAAGTCTAAAAGGACTATTTGCAAAACAAATACTAGACCAAACTAATCAAGCAAATGATGAAGAAAAACAAAAATTGTTGGAAGCATTTGAAATAGGTATGGATATATTAAATAAGAGGTGAATCTATTGAGAATAGATAATTTAAAAATAAATGCATATGGTAACATAAAGAACAAAGACATTAGCTTAAATAAAGGAATAAATATTATACATGGAGCAAATGAAAGTGGAAAATCAACGTTATTAAGCTACATTGTTAATAGTTTTTATGGAATATCAAAAACAAAAGATGGAAGAGAAATGTCGGACTACGAAAAATACAAACCTTGGGAAGGTAGTGAATTCTCTGGAAGAATAAAATACACATTAAATGATAATTCACAGTATGAAATATTTAGAGATTTTACTAAAAAGAATCCTAAAATATATAATGAAAGACTAGAAGATATTACAGATAATTTTGAAATCGATAAAAAAGATGGAAGCAAATTTTTCGTAGAGCAGACAGGAGTTGATAAACAAACATATTTATCAACAGTTGTTTCTATGCAACAAGAAGTAAGATTAGAAGAAAAAGAGCAAAATCTTCTTATACAAAAAATAGCTAACCTAGCAGGAACAGGAGAGGACAATGTATCATACAAAAAAGCTTTAGGAAAGCTACAAGACAAAATAAGGGATGAAATAGGAACAAATAAAACAACTCAAAAACCAATAAATATAATAGAAAAAGAGATAGAAGAAATAAACAGAAAAATAGAAGAAATTAGACCATACAAAGACAAAAAGTATGGAATAGATGCTGAAAAAGAAGAACTAAAAGATCAGATAAAAGAGTTAGAAATAGAAAGAAAAATCTTACAAGAATTAAGAGAAAATGAATTAATAGAAAACGAAAACAAGAAAGAAATTCAAATAAAAGAAAACAACATAAAAGAAAATGCTTCAAAAGTATTAACATTAAAAAATAAAATGAAAGAACTAGAAGACATCGAAAAAAGTATTGGTGAAAATGTTAGTAAGCTACAATCAGAAATAGAGAGTAAAAAACAAAACCAAGAAGAAAATAAAGAAGTAAAAAGCACTTCTAAAAAATCAATATACTTAGTAATAGCAGTTGCTCTAATAATAGTAGCAGTAGTGTTTGCTGTAATAGTAAAAAATTACGTATTAGCAGGAATTCCATTAGTATTGTCTATAATAGATGTTATAATATTAGCAATTACTCAAAACAAAAAGAAAAGGGAGATTCAAGAACAAAAAAATAAACAAGAGGAAAACAGAATTAAAATATCACAGGAGATAGAAAATTTAACAAAAGAACTACAAGACAAAGAAGAAGAAAAAAGAGACTTAGACAGTCAAATATCAATGATAAAAGGACAATTATTATTACTTGAGAACAACAATGAGCAAATATCAGCACAAGTAAACAAAATAAAAACAGATTTATTAAATACTCAAAATCAAGACAAAAATCAGATAATAACAAAATATCAAACTAAGATACCAATAGAAAAAATAAACAGTATTATAGACAGCAACAATTTGCACTCATTAGAAGAACAACTAAACACAAATAAAATAAAGTTAACAGGATTAGAGATAGAAGAAAACACAATATTACCACAGTTAGACAACTTAGTAAACTTGGAAGAAAGATTAGAAGCAGATAGGCAAAAAAAGACAGAACTATTACAAAGAGAAGAAGTAATAAACTTAGCAATAGAAAATCTAAACAAAGCATATGAAGAAATGAAGACAACAATAACCCCTAAATTTACAAACAACCTTTCAGAGGGAATAAAAGAGATAACAAACAATAAATACGAAAAAGTTGCAATAAATGATGAGAATGGTATGATAATTGAAAATGCAAGAGGTGAATACATAGAAGCAAATAAGCTAAGTACAGGAACAATTGACCAGTTATATTTAGCTCTAAGACTATCTATGATAAAAGATTTATCAAAAGAGACTCTTCCAATAATACTAGACGAAACATTTGCATACTTTGACAATGCAAGATTAGAAAAGATAATTCAATATTTAAATGAAAAAGCAAAAGAACATCAAACAATAATATTTACTTGTACAAACAGAGAAAAAGAAATACTAGACAACTTAAAAATAGAATACAATTACATAGAATTATAAGAAAGGACATAAAATGAAAATAAATGTAGTAATGGTCGAGCCAGAAATACCACAAAATACAGGCAATATAGCAAGAACTTGTGCTGCAATAGGAGCAAAGCTTCATTTAGTATATCCATTAGGATTTGAAATAAATGATAAGCATCTAAAAAGAGCAGGATTAGATTATTGGGATAAACTAGAAATAGAAGAACACGACTCATTAAAGAGTTTTTTAGAAAAATACAAACCAGAAGAACACAATATGTTCTTTGCTTCAACAAAATCTAAAAGATGCTACTCAGATGTAGATTACAGTAAAATGGAAGAAGTATTTGTATTATTTGGAAAAGAAACAAAAGGACTACCAGAAGACTTACTTCAAAAATATATGAACAAAGATATAAGGATACCAATGAGAGAAACACTACGTTCTTTGAATTTATCAAATTCAGTAGCAATAATCGTATACGAAATACTAAGACAAGTAAACTTTGACGGCTTACAAGAAATTAGCCAGTACTTTGACTAAGAGGAGAAAATAAATGGAAAAAAGAGATCTATATGACATAAACAGAAGACTAACTGGGGAAACAATATACAAAGGAGAAGAAATACCAGAGGGTTCATACATCACAGTAGTCTTAGTATACATACAAAACTCAGAAGGGAAATTTCTATTTCAAAAGCGTAGCAAAAGAAAAAACGGTTTATGGGCATCAACAGGAGGACATCCAAAATCAGGAGAAGATAGCTTACAAGGAATTATAACAGAAACAAAAGAAGAAATAGGAATAGACCTAGATCCAAATAAAATAGTAAAATATTATAGTGGAAGAGAAGACAACGCAAGAGTATTTTGGGACGATTATTATGTAAAAATGGACATACCGAACATAGAAAAATTAGAACTTCAAGAATCTGAAGTTGAACAAGTTCAATGGTTTACAGCAGAAGAAGCAAAACAATTAAATGAAGAGGAAAATTTTTTCAAAAATCATTATGAAGAATTTATAATATTACAAAATTGGTTAAAAAGCAATCAAAACCAAAAGTAGTTGATAAAAACAAAAAAATATGTTAAAATAAAAGAGTAGTATTTCAATTCGTCCATTCGCGATATACTATAAAAATTTAAATAAAGAGAGAGTTTAAGAATCTTTCTTTATGAATGGCAAAAAATTTAACCATAGCAAAATTATGGTTGTTTTTGCTTGTTCATAGAAGGGAGGTTCTTTTTGATTTACAACCAAATATAAAAATAAAGGAGAAAATAAAATGCAAGAAAATGAATTAAAATATTATGAAAAAACAAAAAACTGGGATTTCAGTTATATCAAACGTAAGACAGAAAAATTAACAGATTGGGATTTCTATGAAAAAATCAAAGAAAACACAACAAGAAAATCACTATGCTTAGATATAGGAACAGGAGGAGGAGAAAGAGTATTAAAGAAATATCCAGAAGTAGGAATGATAATCGCGACAGACTTTTCAAAAGAAATGTTAAAAACAGCAAAAGAAAATCAAAAACAATATCCAGAAAAAAGAGTGAAATTTTCTTATATGGACAGTAGAGAAATGAAATTTCCTAAAGAAACATTTGATTTAATATCAGCAAGGCATACGGTAATAAATGCAGAACAAATCCACGAGTGCTTAGTAAAAGGTGGCAAACTAATAATAGAAGGAATAGACAAAGAAGACTGCCAAGAAATAAAAGAGATATTTAAAAGAGGTCAAGCATATAATGACAAAATAGCAATATCAGAGCAAGATTATTTAGATTTAGTAAAAGCAGGATTTAAAAAAATAGAAAGAGTACAAATAGTGGAAAATGAATACTATAATACAGAACAAGACTTAATGGCGTTATTATTAAAAGTACCAATAATAGACGATTTTTCAGAAATAAACAATGAAAAATTTGAACATAGAACAATAATCGAAAAAGATCTATTTGATGAATATGTAAGAAAATATAAAACTGAAAAAGGGATACTATTAAAAAGAAGATTATACGGAATAATAGCAGAAAAATAAAATGAAACAATATAGCAAAATCCTAAAAAGTGAATAAAAATATAGAAAAATCCACAAAATGTGATATAATTGTGGAAAAAGGAGGGCAAAAAATGTCAAACTTAATAGAATTAGAAGCAGGTTATAAATTAACCGATTTTAAAAATATTTTAAAGAAGATAAAAGAATATGATTACAAACTTAATTACAGAGTAACAGAACAAGATACATACTATACAGACAAGGATTTAGAATTTATAAAAAATAGAATTTGTTTGCGTACAAGAAAAGTAAACAACGAAAGTTTAGAATTGACATTTAAGCCAAGAAGTGATGCCAATACAGAGAAATATGGAAAAAAAGAAGTAAATATTCAACTAAAAGTTGAAGACCTAGAAGATATAAAATTTATAATAAAAAATCTTGGTTATGATGAATATGTTTCGTTTATTAAACATAGAACCGTATATAGCAAAGAAGAGTTTGGCTTTGAACATAATATAATGTTAGATGAAATTGAAGGCGTTGGCTATTTTGCAGAGCTAGAACTTATTTCACATAATGAAACAGAAAAAAAGCAATTACATGCTGAGTTAGAGAATTATATAAAAAGATTTGAATGCGAAAATTTAGAGAAGAAAGATCAACCATATAGAGATATAGTTCGTGAAGCACAAAACAAGAAAAAATAATAGGAGGAGCAAAATGAAAATATCAACAAAAGGAAGATATGCACTAAGGATAATGGTAGATTTAGCAATTAACGGAAATGGACAATTTATATCATTAAAAAACATATCAAACATGCCAGCAAGAGTAAAATGCGCATTACTAGCGTGGCACACAATAGAAGAAATGATATAAAAAATGGATTGAATCCTTTTGGAAGAAGTTGTCGATAAAAAGTGGACACTAAAAAAAGATACTAAGGGATCCCTAGTTGAATACAATATTCAACTAGGGATTTATCATTTAGTGCATATTTTGGTCTATTTTATTATTAGCTATTACTATATCGTTAAAACTATGTTATAATTAGGTATATCAAAATCAATATACATTTATTATTTTATACAATGTGAATTAGAGACTTCTAATGTTACACATAAACTAAATGAAAGGAGATAAAAATGCAAGATATAAAAACTTTAAAGTATCCTTTAAGATGGCTATTTCAAATATTTTTAATTTTGATTATTGTTATATTTTTAATTCAATTTTTAAATGGAACTATTAAATGGGAAGATTCAAACAACAATTATTCCTTATATTTTGTATTAATTTGCTTTATTGAATTAATGACAATAATTTATTTGTTTAGAAATAAAACTTATTTTGCTATAGATAAAGGAGAAGAAAAATACATAATAAATAGATCGAAACTAAATAGTAAGGAATTCGACGAAAATACCCAAAGATACGTTAGAGATCATTATTTGTATGGTAATAGAACAATTGATTTTTTGGATGCAATAGATATTTTGCTTTCTCTACCATCAAATAAAGAAATACAAAAAGCAGTAAAAGAAAAGGTTTTGACTTATCCCAAATATCAAATTAAAACAGTTTCAAAAATATTTACATTCTTAGGCATGAAATATTATAGATTGGATCTAAAAAATGGAAAAAAGAAATATTTATTAGTGTTTAATAACTTATAGAACTGAAAAAAAGGAAAAAGTAATTATACGTTACAATTTCTTAATAATTTAATACAACAAAAAAGATAAATGTAAACACTTTTGGGTGTTTACATTTATCTTATAACTTTACCCTTTCGGATTCAATATATATTAATTATTTAAATCAAAAACAGTACCTTGTGGTCCAACAACACGCACAATGCCAGCATTGCGAATCATACGCTCACAAATAGGACAAGGAAAACACTTAGACATAGAAAGCTCTTTAACGGAGTCGCCTTGGACACTTATTTCATCACCATTAAGATACAATGTTGCACCTATAATCTCAGTACGCGAAGCAGAAAGAAGAGCATTTTGCTCAGCATGAACAGCAGGACAATCTCCATAATCTCCCGAATTATGAGCCTTATGCTTTCTAGGACATTCCTCATAAATATCACAGCAATTTGCATCGCCACGAGCAGAACCATTATAACCAGTAGCTACAATCTCATCGTGATTAACAACAACAGCACCATAATGTCTACGAAGACAAGTACTACGCTTAGACACAACATGAGCAATCTCTAAATAATAATCATCTTTACTAATTCTCTTCATAATAAAATCTCCTTATAATTAATAAAAACATTATAACAGAAAAAACAAAAAAAGAAAATCCCCAAACACTAGATATTACAAAGAGGATGTGGTAAAATAACTAAAAATAGTTGTAGGGAGAAAAAAATTGAATAAAAGTCAAGAAAACATAATCGACACACTCACAGATAAAACAATACAAATATTTAATTTGAAAGAAAAAGAAGAATACATAAAAGAAGTAGCAACACTAGAACATGAAGAATGGGCAGAAAATCCAGAAGAGAACAAAAAAGAAAGAATAGAAAGAAAAACAAACAAAATCAAAAACAATTTGAGCAACAAAGATTTTTGTAAATTGATACTATTAAAAAATGAAGATCTAGTTGGTTTTATTTCAATATTTCCAAACGACTGTGACGAATGTCCAGAACTTACCCCATGGTATGCAACAATGTACATCAAGAAAAAATACAGAGGAAAAGGATATTCGAAAATACTAAATGAATCGATACTAAACGAAGCAAAAAAGCGAGGATATAAAGAAATATTTTTAAAAACAGAATTAAGCAACTACTACGAGAAATTTGGGGCAATATACATAAGAAAATTAAAAACTGGAGAAAAACTATACAAAATAGAATTGTGAGAGGAGAAAATTATGGAGACACAAAGAAACGAAATAACTGTAAAGATAAATGCAACAATGGAAGAAATTCACAAAATAATAAAAGAAAAAGAATATGAAGAAATAGACAAATTTTCACTAGACGACACATACTTTATACCAGAAAATCTGGACATAGAAAAAATAAGCACAAGAGAGATATTAGCAAAAGCACTAATAATCAGATGGATAAAAAGAGATGAAAAAATAATAAAACAAATAACATTCAAAATTAAAAACATTGACTCAAAAGGAAACATACTAAGCCAGAAGTCGATCAACTGTGAAATAAAAAGTATAGAAGACGCAAAAAAACTACTACAAGCAATAGGATATAGAGAAATAATGAATATAAAAGAAAACGATACCGAATATAGAAAAAACGGCTTTCAAATGGCAATAAAAGATATAATTAACGGAGACAAACTGATAGAAATAGAAGAAAATGAAAAATATGCCACAATAGAAAAAATAATAAAAGAACTGGAAAAGCAAAATATACCAATCTTTACAGACAACTACTTTGTAAAAAAAGCTGAGATAGAGCTAAACAAAATACTAAACAGAAAATAGGAGAAAGCAATGAAAATATTAATAGGAACAAGAAATCAAGGAAAAATAGAAGGCGCAAAACAAGCATTTGAAAAATTTTACACAAATGTAGAAATGATAGGAATACCAGTAGACTCAGATGTTAGTGACGAACCTGTAAACGACGAAATATATCAAGGAGCAAGCAACAGAGTAAACAATCTAATAAAATACGCAAAAGAAAACAACATAGATGCAGACTTTTTTATAGGAGTAGAATCAGGAATAACAAACAAACTAGGAAAATGGTGCATCATACAAATTGCCGTAATAAAAGACAAAAACGGTTATGAAAGCTTTGGAACAGGACCAGCATTTCCAGTACCAGAAAAATATGTAGACGAAATCATAAACACAGACCTAGGAATCGTAATGGATAAAATATTCAACGGAAACGGACTAAAAAACGAAAAGGGTGGAATAGCACACCTTACAAACGATGTAGTAACACGATACGATCTAACAAGAGAATCATTTATAATGGCACTAACGCAATTCATAAACGGAGACATTTGGAGAGATTAGAAATATATAAAGAAATAAAAAAATAAAATTCCTAAAGTAGCAATATATAAAAATAAAAGAAAATTAAAATACACCTCCAAATGCTAGATAAAAAATCTAATATTTGGAGGTGTATTTTATATGTTTTTTTCACCTAAATCCTGAAAAAATCTTAACAAATAACCATCAGGATCTTGAATTAAAAACTCTTTATTTCCTAGCAATTTACCTTCCTGCCTATACCAATTCTCTTCGATATCAAAAGATATCTCGTATCCAGAACCTTTGAAATTATCATATATTTCAGACAAATTATTTACCTCTAACTGAAAATTAATCCCATTACCAAAAGGGTAAACAAGAGGAGCAACGCTCCATTTATCATCTACAGAAACTTGCTGAAGCATAAACTGAATCTCTCCAAGAGAAATAAAAGCAAAATTATCCTCAGGTCTATCATATTCAACTACAAAACCAGCAGTCTTATAAAAAGCTAAACTCTTATCTAAACTAGTTACAGACAATTCAGGTATCATTCTATTCCAATACATAAAAAACTCCTTATAAAAATTATATACTATATTGTAACACAAGAAAAAACAAAGTACAAATTCGTGCCTTGCAATAAAAAGTATGATATAATTTAGTAGGCAAACATTTGCCAGTTTTATAAAAAAGAGGAGTAAAATAGGATGATTGTTGAATACGACAAGAAATACGATGAACAAATTAAGGACTTATTAGTAGAATTACAAAACTATCTAATAGACATTGACGACTGGCATACACAAATAATGTCACCAGAATACAGAGAAAAAACTTTCGAGATGGACATGAGAAATGTCAAAAATCAAAACGGCAAAGTATTTGTGTCTGTTGAGAATGGAGTCGTTAATGGAGTAATCATAGGAGTTGTCAACGAAAAAGATGAAATCGACAAACTAACCAACGATTGCGCAAAAACAGGAAATGTTCTAGAATTAATTGTTAGCAAAGCAGATCGAGGAAAAGGTACAGGTAAAAAACTACTAGAAAAAATAGAAGAATATTTTAAACAGATAAAGTGCACTAGAATAAACATAGAAGTATTCGGACCAAACAAGAGAGGTTTGGAATTCTACGAGAGAAATGATTATATAGTTAGAGATATGATAGTATCGAAGAGGTTGGGTTAAGATAATAAAAATTATACAAATTGAAGAAAGGAATATTATGAAGGTATTAACTATAAAACAGCCTTGGGCAACACTAATAATGCAAAAAGACAAAAGATTTGAATTTAGAAGTTGGAGAACAAAATATAGAGGAGATTTATTAATACATGCAGGAAAAGGAATAGATAAAGAAGCAATGAAAAGATTATCAAACTATATACCAGAAGTTTTACCAACAGGAAAAATACTAGGAAAAGTAACATTGGTAGATTGTGTGAAAATGTCACTAGAATTTAAAGAAAAGTTATTAAAAGAAAATAAGGAGATATACACAGATAGTTCTTTTAAAGAAAATTACGGTTGGCAGCTAGAAGATGTAGAACTATTCAATGAACCAATAGAAGCAAAAGGAAAACTTGGTTTGTGGGAGTATGAATATAAAGGAAAATAATAGTTACAAAACAGTAACTATTATTTTATTTTACAAAAAAACAGTAAAAAATTAAAACAACGACAAGTTTCGACAAACTTTGCAAATATAAAGTAGTAAAATTAAAGCAAACAGAAAAGAAGGAGAAAAAATGAAAAATACATATAATCCACCATCACAAGAGATATTATGCTGTAGCAAAGAGAAAATCGAATGTACAGAGGAACAAAAAAATGCAAAGATGATTCAAGAAACATTATGTGGTTTCGATGCAATAGTGGAGGTCGAAAATGTAATAGTTGGAAATTTAATAACAAGATATTATATAAAGCCTAAAGGAGATACAACAGTAAAAGAAATAAAAAGTTTAGTACAAGAATTACAATATGTATTAGGAGTTGAAAATATTAAACTTAGTGTAATTGGCGAGAAGCAAGTAATAGCTCTGGACATACCAAATCGAAATCCTACAAAATTAAAAATAGGAAACCTGATGCAAAGTGAGAACATAAAAGAAAAGAAGATACCATTAATACTGGGAAAGGACTTAAACGGAGAAAATGTAGTAGAAGATTTAGTAAAACTTCCGAATATACTAATAACTGGGACAACAGGAACTGGAAAAAGTAACTTGCTAAGTACATTTGTAATAGATATGATCTATCAGACAACCCCAGAAGAGTTAAGGATAATTTTAATAGACACCAGAGCAACTAATTTTTTAAGATTCAAAGATATACCGAATTTATTAATTCCAACGGTAACGGATTCTAGAGAAGCAATTCAAACAATAAAATGGCTAATTGAAGAGAGCTACAAAAGAAATATCTTATTTGCAGAGAACAAGGTAGATGATTTTGAAGACTATAACAAAATAGCTCAAAATAAGATTGCAAGAATTGAGGTAATAATAGAAGATCTGTGTGATTTAATGATGTATGATAAAAAAGAAACGGAAGATAATTTGTATGTACTAATAAACATTGCTCGAAAAGTAGGAATAAACATAATTATTTCAACATATAGAGCTTCTACAGATATAATTACGGGAAGAATAAAAGCAAATATTCCGGCAAGAATCACATTTAAAACAGCATCTAAGGTAGATTCTGTAACAATAATTGATATGGCAGGAGCAGAAAATTTATTAAAAAATGGAGATATATTATTTATAAAAACCGAAGAAAGAAGACCAAAAAGAATACAAGTTCCATATATAAGCGATGAAGAAATAAATAAAGTTATTGAAGAAGTAAAAAACAATAATGACAAAGCAGAAATAAACAAAGAAATTGAACAATATATAAATGATAAACCAAAAGATATAGACAATTACGATATAAACGGCAAAGAAGATCCGCTACTAAAAGAAGCGATAGACACTATGATAACTACAGGGCAGACATCGACTTCATTTATCCAACAAAGATTAAAGTCGGTTACGCAAGAGCAGGAAGAAGAAGGCATAATATCAGAGTACAATGAAGGCATGCCAAGAGAAGTATTAGCAACGAAAGATTTTGACGACACAGAAAAACAGTCAAGAATAACAGAACAAGAAGAAATAATACTAGAAGAATTGAAAGATAAAAATGATAAGAAAGAAAACAATTACGAAATAAAAAGTATACTAAAACAGTGGTGGTTTTGGGTACTAATAATACTATTGTATATAATATTGAAAAATTTATAAAAAGGAGAAAACATGAAAAAACGGACTAAAAAAAGTAGCAACAATCATATTAATATTGGGAACATTATTCATTAATAGTGGCACATATGCACACTCAGGAAGAACAGATTCAAACGGCGGACATAGAGACAATAATAATAAAAGTGGTCTCGGAAGTTATCATTATCATTGCGGAGGGTATCCTGCCCATTTACATACAAATGGACAATGTCCATATAAAACACAAAAAAATGAATCGGATACAAACTATAAAACAAAAGAAGAGGCACCAAAAGAGATTAAAGCAACAAAAATAGTAATAGAACAGGGCAAAATCAATATGAAAGTCGGTGAAGTCCAATCCTTAACTACAATAGTAGAGCCAACAAACACAACAGATAAAATAAAAGAATGGACATCTAGTAATCCAGAAATAGTAACAGTAAATGAATATGGAAAAATAACAGCGAAACAAATGGGAAAAGCATACATAACAGTGAAAATGTCTAATGATATATATAATACAATAAGTGTTACAGTGGAAGATGAACAACAAATAAACAAAATAAATAGAAACACGAATGTTCAAAAATCACAAGAACAAGATACTGAGGGACACCGTCAAGTAGGAGCAACGATAGGTGGACTAGCAACTCTAGGAGCGATAGGCGGAGCAGTGTATTATGTGAATAAGAGAAAGTAATAAAGTGAATATATGATGAACTCATAACCCGTTGGAATCTACTATAAATAAGTAAAGAACTAAAATGATATAAACTTACAGTAGCAATAGATTGAAAGAAATTTGATTTGAATAAAATTTAATATAAAATATAAAAGTGGGGACAAATTGGGGACAGTCTCCACAATTTTATGCAATAAATAGCATATTTAAGCATTGCTAATTTATATAAAACTTAAAATTCAAAAAAGTAATTTTGAGAATTTTGAAAAGAGTTTTTATTGATACAATCATTATATAAAATCATAGATTTTTATAATGATTTATACAAGCATTTTCTCTAAAACTTTACCTGCTTCTTTATTATGTGATTGTACTGGATGTACATAGAAGTTTAAGGTAGTAGTTATTTGAGCATGCCCTAATCTTGATGCTACAACAGCCACATCTACATTTTTAGATATAAGCAAAGTAGCATTTGTGTGCCTAAGACCATGGAAAGTAATTTTTGGTAAATTATTCTTTTCAATAAAAGAACGAAACCAATCTGTAACTGTATCAGGATGCATAGGACTTCCATTCCATGTAACAAAAAGCCTATTTGAGTTAATCCATAAGTTACCACATTTTTCTTTTTCGGCTTCATACCAAGTTCTGTATTTTTTAAGCATATTGATAACTATATCAGGAATTCCAACTTCTCTAATTGAACTTTGTGTTTTAGGATTTTTTATGAAAATGCCTTTTTCAGATGTATATTGGCTTGCCTTAGTAATATGTACAAATCCATTATTAAAATCGATATCTGACCATTCTAAGCCCAATACTTCGCCTCTACGCATACCAGTAAACAATGTTAGAATAATAATAGTTTGAAATTTAATTTCTTCATTTTCTAAAGCTTCTAATAATTGCTTACATTGAATATCATCATAGTATTTAATTTGAGGTCTTTGGTGTTTAGGTGGTTTGACTCTATCTGCTGGATTATAAGGTAGTATTTGCCAATACACTGCATTTTGTAGCATAGCATGTAATAAACGATGGTGTTCCAATATTGTTTTAGAAGATAGTCCTTTCATTACAGTTTTTCCATTATTATTTTTACATCTCTTTAACTGATGATCTTTTGAAAGATAATCATAGAAACTCATAATGTGAGTTGGTTTTATATTAGACAATTTAAAATGTCCAAAGTAGGGAATAATTCGTGTGTTTAACATTCCTTTATATCTTTCATAAGTTTTTGGAGCCAATTCTTTTGAACCGTAATTTTTAGACCATAAATCTGTAAATTCTTTAAAAGTCATTGAAGAGTTTTGTAAAACAATACCGTTTTCAATTTCATAAACAAAATTCACAAGTTCTCTATCTGCTTCACGTCTACTATTTGCTTTGATGCTCTTTGTGTACTTAATCCTATTTCCATAACTGTCAAAGCCATGTGATACAATTAATCTCCATGAGTGCTTGCCTCTCTTTTCAAGATACCCTGCCATTACTTTTTTCACCTCCTTTCAGTATACTTATGGCAAGGATTTTATATAAAATTATTTTTTCCTAACTTTAGTACTATCAATCCAGTCTTGAAATTCTTTATCTGTAATTTCATTATTAATGAATTTCTTTCTTATTTCTGGACCTACTTTTTTAAAGTATTCATACATTTCGTGATGGTCTCTTTCTGCTGCTTGTTTTGAAAGAGTTTGATATCTAGTTCTATAAGTTTTTAATAAAGGATTTTTATCTAGTCTTTCTTTGAAAGCTAATTCTCTTCCGATTTCTTTACAAGTTTTATTATCTTTAAATATTTCATCACAATATTTAGTATCATGCATTGTTTTAGGAATGAAATATTTATTGCAATTAGCACATTTATTTATTTTTATATCACTATTTAAAGATAATAATTGCTTAAAGGAGATAAATAATACATTAAGATAATCATCTGTCCTGAAAGAAAATGGAATACTCCTAGGTAGATTAAGTTCTTTATGAAAGTAGTAGAAATCATCCATTGTAAAGTCTAATTTCAAATCATTAATTCTATAATTTAGGGATATTAAATCTAAATTAGCAGATTCATCTTCGAATAAATCAGGAAATTCTGCTCTGAAATCAGCCTCAATATCATCGAATTCAGCAGGACTAATACTATCTTTTTCAGTAGTTAAAAGTTTTATAAATGTATCTTGATAATATGTAAAGTCATCTTCATATTCAGATTCTAGTTCGAAGAATAGATTTGATAATGCTTGCTGTGTTATAAAAAAATTTTCTTTTTTATAATATTTACTTATATCCATTTTGGATTTTTTGGCTAATTTTAATAATAAATCTTCAAAACAATATTTAGCAATGAAGTTAATCATATCGTTATCACTGTCAAAATCTATATTAAGAAAATCTATAAGAATACTTCCAACAGGTCTTATTTCACAGCGATTCACTGATTCGAAAATAAAACCTTTCTTTTTTTCAATAGAAAAATGATTTAAACATTCTGTTTTATTATTAGTATCGAAAGCAATATTGTATAATGACATTTTTACCTCCAAACATCTACAAATTTAATTTTTTTACATTTTTTTGTAATTGTAAGGTTACTTATATACGAAAAATATCATATAAATGAACCATACAACACAAAACATAAATAACAATTGTATGACAAGATAATACCATAATAATTTATGTATGTCAACTACAATTAGAAAAAAACTGAAAGGAGGTGAGTAATATGGCAACAGAGAAAATGCAAAGAACAACTCTAACTGCAAAAGAAGCAGCAGAATATTTAGGAATATCATATTGGCTAATAACTCAATTAGTTAGAAGAAAACAAATTCCTTGTTCTAGAGTTGGAAAGAGAATTTTATTTAGAAAAGAAGCTTTAGACATTTATTTGAGCAAAAAAGAAAATGATTCATTATTACAATCTAATTAGAAAGAAGGGAGGTTATGGGACAAGTTGGATGGATAAAAATAAGCACAGATATATTCTCTAATAGAAAAATCAAAATCCTACTAAAAGAAAAGGACGGGGACACCTATTTTAGATTATGGATTCAAATTTTAACTATTGCTGGAGAATGTAACAGAAATGGTGGACTATATATTAGTGATAATGTACCATTTAAAATTGAAGATTTTACGAACATTATCGGAAAATCTTCCAAAACTTTTACGAAAGTTTTCAGAAAATTTATCGATTTAGGTATGCTAATTTATAAAGATAATACATACTTTGTGAAAAATTGGAACAAGTATCAAAGTATTGAAAAACTAAACAAAATTGCAAAATCAAATAAAGTAATTGAAGAATTTAAAAATGAAAAAAGTTTTTATAATTCTACACAAGAAAAGATAAGAAAAGAAGAGGATAGAAAGGAGACAAGAATAGATGAATCAAATTTTGAAACCCTCGGTTGATAAAAATGATTATATTGAGTGTGAATACTGTAAAAACAAATTATATAGAAAAACAATAGAATGGCAGTTATATGGTGACAAAAAAGTTTTAACACTAGATTATGAAAGATGTAATTGTAAAGAAGCCGAGGTTTATTGGAATGAATATGATCTTAAAAAGTTAAAGATGTTAGAAGAAGAAAGAAAACTAGAGTTAATGCAAGAATTTGCACAAAAAGTGGAAAAGATAATAAAAAATAGTAAGATGAGTAAAAGAAATTTAAATTATAAATTTGAAAACTTTGAAGTCAATTCAAATAACAAAAAAGTATATCAAAGTTTAAAAGAGTATAGTGAGAAATTAGTAGATTCAAAAGAAAGAAAAGGATTAATTTTGGTAGGAAATAATGGAGTTGGAAAAACACATTTAGCCTGTAGTATTGCAAATGAATTAATAAAAAATGGAATACCAATCATATATGGAACCTTAATTAATTTATTAGCAGAATTGAAAAATTCATATGATTCAGATAATAATATTTCTGAAATGGAAATTATAAAATTATATGAAAAAGTTGATTTGTTGATTATAGATGATTTAGGAAAAGAAAAGCCGAGTGAATGGGGATTAGAAAAATTGTTTACTATAATAAATAGCAGATATGAAAATAATTTACCAGTAATTATAACAACAAATTATAATCAAAATTCTTTAGCTGAAAGATTAAGTTTAAATGGTGAAATAGAAACAGCAAATTCTATTATTTCGAGATTATATGAGATGTGCTACTTAGTTAAAATTAATGATATAGATCATAGAATTAAAAAGAAAAAAGTTAGTAATTGCGCTAACAATTGCTAACTAAAAATGTTACTTTTTTAAATATTTTCTATAAAAATTATAATGTATTTTTGCAAAAAAGTAAATAAAAATTTATAAAAAAATTAGGACAAGTAGGCATAAAAATTTAAACTAAATTGTCCTAATTTTTTAAAAATAAAATAACAAAAATAGTTAAAAAAATATCTCTCGGAGAGCAAAAAGGGTATTAGGGCATTTTGCCCTAAACAGCGAAAAGGGTGTCAAAACACCACGCTGGCGAATAAAGGGCACTTAAAAATCCACTTTATTCGGAGCAAATAAATTTGCTCATAATTTTCTGAAATTCGCTTTCACTATTTCAGAAAATACAAAATTGATAAAATAAAAAATCAATATAAAAAATGGAGGCTAATTATGAGAGTAGTTATGGATGAATTTGATAAAGTATTTTTATCTTATTGGAAAATATTGAATAAATTTAAAATATTAAATATTAAAACAAAAAATGGAAAAGAAATAACTCACAAAGATTTGAGAAAAGCAATATCTGTTATGAACAAAAAACATCCTACATGTAGATGGCAAAGTGAAAAAATTAAAAGTAAAAGATATTATATTTTATTTGAAGGATATCTTTGGTTATTATATGTATATTTTCAAACGGAAAAGAAACAAATAGATGCTGATATAGATTTTTTCAAAATGAGAATAGAAGTATATGAGGAGTTCTTAAAAGTAAATTCTAAACCATTATGGAATGAGGACATATACTTTTTAGATTTAGAAAATTATTTCCATAGAAAGAAAGATACAATATATAGAGCAATGGTAAAAATGGCTCAAGAGAATTTAGGAAATAGTTTTACATATTATGAAAATGATAAATTATTTGTTTCAAAAGAAGGTATTGAATGGCTATGTAAAAATTGTTTTAAGCAAAAGTATTTGGAATTATTAGAAGAATACAAAATGGAATTAACAGAAAAATATATTGAAACTGGATATATTTATGATGAATTTTTTGGAATGAATTAAAGGAGGTGATTGATTATGAAACGATATCTAAATCCAAGTCAGAGAAGAAAAAGTATAAAAGTATGGGTTTCTGATGAGGAAAGGGCTTTAGTAGAAACTAAAGCATATAATTATGGTTATAGGAGGCTTACACCATATATCAGGGATGCAGCAATTTATGAAAGAGTAACTAATTATAAAATAAAAGGGGAAGATGAAATTATTAATGAATATTGTGAAATTAATAAAGAAGTTCAAAGTATGCTTAAAGATGTAAAACATATTTTCAGATTTGCTACGCAAATTTCAGAAAGCAAACGACAAGAACTTTTCGACTTAACGAAAGCTATATACAAAATGCAAATAATTGCTAAAAAGCTTGATTTGGAAATGTGGCAAGAGATAAATCGTAATAAAAAAAAATAAATTATAGAAAACTAGAAAAGTTTATTTGGATTGTATAGATTATTTTAATGAAATATGTTAAAATACATTTATAAATAAGGAGTGAGCTAGAGTTGAATTATATAAGTTATGATGAATATAAAGAAACATATAAAGAAATAGAAGAAATATATACATCTCCTGAAGGAAACAAAGTAATAAAAGTAGAACATAAGACAACAAATGCATGTTTTGCGATAAAGATGATAAACAATATAAATGGAGAATATTCAGGAGTATTTTTTAATAGAGAAATAGATGCATTAAAAAAATTGAATAATATATCTGATATAGTTACATTATATGAAGCTTTTATTATAAAAGACAAAAATATCGGTTGCATAGTATTAGAATTCATAGATGGAATAAATTTACAACAAATACAACTTTCAAAAGAGTTACGAAATAATGACAAATATGAAATAATTCTTAATATTGTGAAAGCAGTGGATAATGCTCATAAATTAAATGTTATTCATAGAGATATTAAACCAACAAATATAATGATTCTAGATGAAAATAAAGTAAAAATAATAGATTTTGGTATATCGAAGATTAAAGATCAAATAAGAACAGAATATTCTCCTACTGTGCGATGCTTTGGAAGTTCAGGATATCAATCACCAGAAGCAAAGGAAAAAAAAGAGAACATAGATGAAAGAAGTGATATATATTCATTAGGAGCAGTTATGTATTACTTGTTTTCAAATGAAGAACCAAAAGAAGATGCGCAGGAATTTTATAGACAAGTAAGTGAAAATAAGGATATATCTGTAGAAATACAAGATTTAATATTAAAAATGATCTTAATTAATCCAAATTCACGAATGGAAATAGATAAGATAATTAAAGGAATAGAAAAAATATATGACATTGAAGCTAAAAATAGTAACTTATATACTATTCATATAGAAAAGCAAATTATAGATATAATGATAAGAAGAAATATTGTGCTTAGAACAGATATAAAGAAAATTTTGAATCAGCAATTACCAGAAAACTTCTACGAAACTTATGCCTTTTTTGAAAAAGATAAAAAAGAATATATATTTATAGGAGAGTCAATTGAAGTAAAGTGTAAATATGACAGCTACAATCAATTTTTTTTAGTAACAGAAATAAATAATTTAAAACCACCAACTAGAGAGTTCCTAAAAACGAAGTATTTAAAAATTAGTGGAGACTTCTTATTTGATATTAATACAGATAAACTTTTGGAAAAAATATCTAACAACAAGGAATTATCCATAAAATTAATTAATTATTCTGAAGAAAAATCTAAAGAAGAATCTGATGATAGAATATTCGCTGAAGTTTTTAGTATATGGCTTGATGGATTAAAACAAGAATTAGATAACATAAAAAAATCTGCGATAAGATTTAGTTACGATGATGTAAAAGTAGAAGATGATGATATAATATTTAAATTAAATGAAAAATTCATATATTCAATAGATGACTTAAAAGATATCTTTGATGAAAATACAGAATTTATTTTTGAAGATAATAATAAAATCAGAAGGATAGGAAGATTAATTCGAATAGAAGAAAATGAAGATGATATAAATGTTGTTATAGAAAGAAAACGTAATAAGGTAGCATTGCCAAAAGATAAAATAATAATTGAAGATTATAGAAAAAAGTCATCTGCTGTAAAGAAACAAATAAGAGCAATAAAAAATTTAAAAGATGATAAAAATAATCAACTTAGAAGAATATTAACTGGAATATCTAAACCAGATAATTTTATGAAAAATATTAATATAGATTATTATAATCAAGATTTAGATACATTCCAAAGGAAAGCTGTAAAAAAAGCAATCTGTTCTAGTTCAATAACATTAATACAGGGACCACCTGGTACAGGAAAGACATCTGTAATTACCGAAATAATTAGACAAATTTTAAAAGAGGAACGTGGTACAATTAACAAAATATTACTTGTTTCACAAGCTAATAAAGCAGTAGATAATGTTTTAAGCAAAATCAAAGATGATATAACCAATAAAATAGTAAGAATAGGTGAAGAATCTAAAATTGAAAAAGAAATATATGATAAATATTCTATTGATAAATGTGTTCCGATATGGATAAATCAAGTAAAAGAAAAAAGTATAAAATTTATAGATGAATATCTATCAAATAAAAAAATAAATTATAGTGATATGTTGAAATATATAGACTACATAGATAAAAGGATAGATAATAAAAAAACAAATAATAAATTTATCAGTGACTTTGAAGAAAAGCATAAGGATAAAGATTTTGAAAAAGTTATATATTTATTTAGAATACATTATGAATGGCTAAAAAATATAAATAAGCAAAATGATATGGAAGTAAACTATATAAAAAATTGTGATATTGTAGCAGGAACATGTATAGGATTTAAATCAAATCCTATAATATCAGACAGTTTGTTTGAATATGTAATTATTGATGAGGCAGCAAAGGCTTCAACGCCAGAATTATTGGTCTCTCTAATGCAATGTTCAAAAAAAATAATAATGGTTGGGGATCAAAATCAGTTACCACCTCAACTATCAATTGAGATGGAAGAGATTTTTAGAAGCGATGAATTGCAACAAGATAAGAGTTTTTTTACAACTTTATTCGAATCTTTAGATAGTAATAATAAGCAAACATTGATTAAGCAATATAGAATGAATCCAGTAATAGGAACAATGGTCAGCAAATTATTTTATAATAATGATATACTTAACGGAACAAAAGAAGAAAAGGAAAATCATAACCTAGATAGGTTTGAAGGCAAGAATATAGTATGGATATCTACTGATAAAATAGAAAATAACTATGAAAAGATTAATGAAACAAAATCATATGAAAATTTTTCAGAAGCATGTACAATTAAAGAGGAACTTATGCAACTAGATAAGGAAGAGGAAATAAAAAAATATAGCATAGGAATAATCACACCTTATAGTGGACAAAAAAAGCTATTAAAAAAAGAGTTAAGGAAAATAAGGTTCAACAAAATAGACATAAATAATATAGAGGTAAATTCTGTTGATGCTTTTCAAGGAAGTGAAAAAGATATAATAATATATAGTATAGTAAGGAATAATTTAAAAGGTGAAATGGGATTTACAAAATCAAAAGAAAGATTAAATGTTGCATTTTCAAGAGCTAAGAAGCTTATAATAATGGTTGGAAGTTCTAACTTTATACAAAATGTTGTAAAGGAAGATAATAAGTATTTGGATGTTATAAAGTATATAAATACAAATAAAGAAAAGTGTGAAATTAGGTATACTAATATTCGGAGGTGAACATGAATAAGGAACTTGAAAAGATAGCAGATATGCTACCGCCTAAAAATAATAACTATAATTATTTAAAAAAAATAAAAATAGGATATCCTGTATATAAAATAAATATAAAGATTTTAAGAAGAGAAGATAAAGAAGTTCCATATAGTTATGAAGTCATATTAAGATTATTATTTGAAAATATTAATAATATAAAACAAATAAGTGGAATTTTAGGCTTGGAAGAATATGTAGTAAGGAATATTTTAGCCGAAATGTATGCGAGAGATTATGTTTATTTAATAGGAAATAACCCAGTTATATCTATTCAAGGAAAAAAATTATTAAATACTTTAAAAATGATGGAGATAACAGAAGATAAATTTACTATATATATAGATGGAATTAATGGCAAAGTAGAAATAGATGAAAATGTTCAAAAAGGAACAAAGGGCAATTTACTTAAAGAATCAATAAAAGTTGATAATGATTTTTTAAATGAAAAATTTGCAGATATAGATAATTTATATAAGAAATATCAAGAAGAAGAATTTGATGGATTTAAAAGTGCCTCTATTTATGAGTTATATGATATAAAAGAAATACAAAGTAAAACAATTCTATATAGATATAAAGATGTATATATTTTTGAAAATAATGGACAAATAGATTTCAGTTTTAAAAATAAAATTGATAATGAAGGAGAATATATTGAGGCTTTAGCAAATGAATATAAAAATAAGCCAATGATTTTAGATATAAAACAAATAGAAGGAAAAAGAGTAACAGTGGACAAGCTAAATGAATATAGGGAAGAACTAAATAAAAATAAAATGTCAATGATAGAAAATGCTAGAATTAAAGATGAAAATGAATTTAACAAAATGTATTATTCTAATAGAGAATTATTAGAAGATGAATATATTGAATTTGTTTTAAGAGGACTAGATAAATGCAAAGGAAATATATACATAAAAACGGGTAATTTTAACGAATTTGTTGAAATTGATGATATAAAAAGTAAGGTTATAGATTTATTAAATAATGGACATAAAATAATTGTACAATTAGGAAAAAACGGTACTAAGAAAAATATAGAAAAGGAAATAAAAGCTCTGAAATTGAAAGGATTAATATTAGTGGATACTAATAATTATATTAATGAAAGAGTTGTTATATTTGATTCACTTTATATGTTGTACACTAATTATAAATATATAAATATTAAATCTGATATACCTAATCTTAAAATAAAAAGTGAAATTAATAGTATTGTTTACAAAGATGATATAATAAATATTATAAAAAAGGATTTTGAAAATATTTAAAAGAAAATAATATTGAAGTAGAAGTAGAAATACTTCTATTTTTGTTGTTAAAAAATGTATTTTATGATAAAATAACATTGAATAATTATATGTTGGGGGAAATATAATGGAGCATAGCGAAAATACAAGAGTGAAAATACCAGCACTTGTTCATTTGACAAGATTAGGGTATGAATATCTATCACTAAAAAAGGAAAAAGAAAATATAGATGAGGATATAAATATTTTCAAAAATATTTTTTGTGAAAGTATTAATAGAATTAATGGAACAAATTATAGTTTAGAAGATACAGAAAAGATAATTAATGAATTAAAAATCTTGCTAAATAATGATGATTTAGGAAAAGCATTTTATAAAGTATTAGTAAATGGAATAGATGGAATAAAACTAGTAAATTTTGAAGATGAAACCCAAAATTCATATAATGTAGTTACAGAATTAACATATAGAAATGGAGAAGATGAATTTAGACCAGATATTATCCCACTAATAAATGGAATTCCATTAGCTTTTATAGAGGTTAAAAAGCCTAATAACAGGGAAGGAATATTAGCAGAAAGAAATAGAATAAATGCAAGATTTAGTAATTCTAAATTTAAAAAATTTGCAAATTTAACACAATTATTGGTATTTTCTAATAATGATGAATATGATGAAGAATCTATTGTTCCTATACAAGGTGCATTTTATGGTACAAGTAGTTATAGTAATGTATTCTTCAATTGTTTTAGAGAAGAAGATACAGGAATTATAAATAATATAAAGCCTATAAATAATGCCGAAGAAGAGAGAATTTTGATTGATACAAACTATGTTACTTTAAAAGGAACACCAGAATATAATACTAATTTAGATATAAACACTCCAACTAATAGAATAATAACATCATTATTCACAAAAGAAAGATTCTTAAAAATTTTAAAATACGGAATTGCATATGTAGAGAAATTAGATAAAAATGGAATTATACAAATTCAAAAACATATAATGAGATACCCACAATTATTTGCAACTTTGGCTATTGAAAATAAATTAAAACAAGGTATAAATAAAGGTATTATTTGGCATACACAAGGAAGTGGTAAAACAGCATTAACATACTTTAATGTAAAATACTTAACGGATTATTTTGCTAAGCAAGGTAAAATTGCTAAATTTTATTTTATAGTAGATAGATTAGATTTACTAGACCAAGCATCAAAAGAATTTGCAGCTAGAGGATTAAAAGTAGAAAAAGTAAATTCAAAAGAAGAATTTATTAAAAACATACAAACGATTGGAGAAGTTGGAACAACAGGAGAATTAACGATAACAGTTATAAATATACAAAAATTTTCAGAAGAATCTATTGTTAAACCAGCAGATTATAATGTTGATGTTCAAAGAATTTACTTTATGGATGAAGCCCATAGAAGTTATAATCCAAAGGGTTCATTCTTAGCAAATTTGATGGCATCAGATAGAAAAGCAATTATGATAGCATTGACAGGTACTCCTTTAATAGGACATGGATATAGTTCAAAAGATGTATTTGGAGATTATATACATAAATATTACTATAATCGCTCAATAGCTGATGGATATACATTAAAATTAATTAGAGAGGGAATTGAAACATCATATAGGTCATATTTAGATGAAGCATTAAAAGAAGTAGAAGCAATTAAAGGAATGGCAAAAAAGGAAGATATATATTCTCATCCTAAGTATGTATCAGCATTAGTAAAATATATTGCAAATGATTTTAATAAAACTAAAATTAGGTTAAATGATAATTCAATTGGAGCAATGGTAGTTTGTGATTCATCTAAACAAGCAAGAGCAGTTTTTGATGAGCTTAACAATTATGAAGGAATAACATCAGCTTTAATCCTTCATGATGAAGATGATAAAGAAACGAGAAGAACAGAACAAGATGATTTTAAAAAAGGGAAAATAGATGTATTGGTAGTTTACAATATGCTTTTAACTGGATTTGATGCACCTAGATTAAAAAAGATATATTTAGGAAGAGTTATAAAAGCACATAACTTACTACAAACATTAACTAGAGTAAATAGACCATACAAAGATTATAGATATGGATATGTTGTTGACTTTGCAGATATTAGAGCAGAGTTTGATAAAACAAATAAAGCATATTTTGAAGAATTACAAAGTGAACTAGGAGATGAATTTGCTAACTATGCAAACATTTTCAAAGATAAAGATGAAATAGAAAAAGATATAATAGATTTAAAGAATAAATTATTTATGTTTGATACTGAAAATCTTGAGAACTTTACAAAACAAATAAATGAATTACCAAAGCAAGAATTATATGATATCAGAAAGTCTTTAGAGAATTACAAGATATTATATAACTTAATTAAGATGTATGGATATGAAGATTTAACAGATAAAATTGATATAAACAAGATTTCAAGATTATTAAGTGAAATAAGTAACAGAATTAACATTTTAAACCTAACGGAAAATATAAATAATAGTGAAAATATAACTGGTTTATTAAATATGGCTTTGGACAAAATTGATTTCAATTTTAGGAAAATATCAGAGTCAGAATTAGTCATTGCAGATAAATTCAGAGAAAATCTTGAAAGAACAAGAGTAGAACTTGAAAGAAATTTTGATAAAAAAGATCCTGAATTTATATCACTATATGAAGAATTAAAAAGGATATTTAGTAAGAAAAATATTGAAGAGTTAACATCTGAAGAAATGCAAAATAGCATATTGGAATTAGAAAAATTAAGGGAAAAAATAAAACAAAGAAATAGTAAAGATGAGATGTTAATCGTAAAATATGAAAATGATATAAAATTTATGAGAATTCACAAAAGAATTAAAGAAGCAAATATAGATAATATTAGTGATATCGTTTTAAATCAGATGTTACTTGAAATAAAGCATAAGGTTGATGAAATATTAGTTAAAAATTATAAATTGATGGATAATGAAGCATTTTTCTATGGAAGTATTACACCAATTATTGCAAAAACATCATTAGCATATGATGTAAAATTAACTATAGACCAAATACAATTTATAACCAATAATGTACTAGAAGAATATATAGAGGAAAGGAAATTAGCAGGATAATGAACAATGAAGAAAGAGAAATAATAAACAAAACAAAGGAACTAATTGATGAACTAAAATCGATTTCCGAAAATAATGGTATTGGAAACAGTCCTAGTGAATATAAGATAATTACAGAAGTTTTTCTATATAAGTTTTTAAATGATAAATTTTTGTATGAAATAAAAAAAGTAGATAAAAATTTGGATAAATTAGATAAGCCAAAAGATGTTGAAAAAGCCTTAGAAAAAATGAAAGATGACTATGAATTTCTACTTTTACGATTAGGACCAGATACTGCAAAACTAAAAATAGAACATCTAATTTCTTATTTGTTTTCACATAAAAATGATGAAGATTTCTACAAATTATTTGATGATACTTTAATAGATATAGCAAATTTTAATATAGATATATTTTCAGTTAGAACCGGTGAAAAAGAAAAAATAAGATTATTTAGTGGCATATCGCAACATATTACAGAAACAAGTAAGAAGAATAATTTTGCTAGAGCAATAATAGACAAGCTAGTTGAATTTAGTTTTGAAAATTTATTTAAACAAAAGTATGATGCTTTTGCAATTGTTTTTGAATATTTAATAAAAGATTATAACAAGGATTTTGGTAAATATGCAGAATATTATACTCCAAATTCAATTGCAAGGATTATAGCAAGAATCCTAGTAAAAGATGATGAAAAAGTAGAAAATGTAACAGTATATGATCCATCAGCAGGTTCAGGAACCCTTGTGTTAGCATTAGCACATCAAATAGGCGAAGAAAACTGTACTATATATACACAAGATATTTCTCAAAAATCAAATGAGTTTTTAAGATTAAATCTTATATTAAATAATTTGGTACATTCTCTAGGAAATGTAGTACATGGGAATACTCTAACAGAACCAGCACATTATAATGAAACAAAAACAAGACTTGCAGAATTTGATTATATAGTTAGCAATCCACCTTTTAAAACGGACTTTAGTGAATATAGAGATGAATTAGCCGATGACAAATTAAGAGAGAGATTTTTTGCAGGAGTACCTAAAATTCCTAATAAGGATAAAGATAAAATGGCTATATATTTGATGTTTATACAACATATTATTTATTCTTTAAATAAAAAAGGTAAGGCAGCGATAGTGGTTCCTACAGGATTTTTAACGGCACAATCAGGAATCGAGAAAAAGATTAGAGAAAAGCTAGTAGAAGAAGAAATGATAAAAGGTGTTGTATCAATGCCATCAAACATATTTGCTACCACAGGAACTAATGTTAGTGTATTATTTATAGATAGAGCAAACAAAGGTGGAAAAGTATTACTAGTAGATGCAGCTAAATTAGGAGATAAAGTTAAAGATGGCAAGAACCAAAGAACAGTTTTAAGAGAGGATGAAATTGAAAAAATTGTAGAAATTTTTGCTAAACAAGAAGTTGTAGATGATTTTAGTGTTGAAGTAACATATGACCAATTAAAGGAAAAGAATTGTTCTTTCTCAGCAGGACAGTATTTTGAAGTTAAAATAGAATATGTAGAATTAACACAAGAAGAATTTAATAATAAAATGCAAGAATTTACAACTAACTTAGATAAATATTTCTCTAAAGGTAAGGCATTAGAAGATGAAATAAAACAGCGATTGGGGGAACTGAAGTATGGAGAAATATAAGTTAGAACAAATAACCGAAAGAATATATGATGGCAAACATGGTGATTGTGACACAGAAATAGGTTCAGGGCTTTATTTCATAAGTGTAAAAGATTTAATGGAATATGATATAAACTATAAAAATGCAAGGGAAATTACTAAAGGTGATTTTATTGAAAACTATAAAAGAACCTGTTTGGAAAATGGAGATACAATATATGCTAATACCGGAGATACAATAGGAAAAAGCATATTTGTAAAAGAAAATTCAATGGTTAAAAAAACATCATTTCAAAAAAGTGTTGCTGTAATTAAGCCTAATAGAACATTTGTAGATGACAGATATTTATATTATTTATTAAAACATTTGACTCCTGCATTAAGAAAGGCAGCCACAGGTTCTGCTCAAAAAAATTTACTTTTAAGTACATTAAGAGATTTTAAAGTAACAATTCATAAGAAATGTGAACAAACTAAGATTTCAAATATGCTAGGAGTTATTGATGACAAAATAAGAAATAATATGTTTATCAATTTAGAACTAGAAAAAATGTCTAAAACAATGTATGATTATTGGTTCTCGCAATATGAATTTCCAAATGATGATGGGAAACCATATAAATCATCAGGTGGAAAAATGGTATGGAATGATGAATTAAAAAAGGATATACCAGAAAGTTGGACAAGTAAACAAATAAATGAAATAGTTGATATGGTATCAGGATATTCTTTTTCTACCAATGATTATAATAATGATGGAAAATATAAGCTATATACAATAAAAAATGTTCAAGATGGAATAATTGTTTCAAAAGTAGATAATAAATTAAAAGATATTCCTTTGAATATGTCAAATGAGTGTATATTAAAACCTAGCGATATTTTGATGTCTTTGACAGGTAATGTTGGCAGAGTAGGTCTAGTATATGAAAATAATGTTTTATTAAATCAACGATTGCTTAAGTTAGTTCCTAAATATAATGATATTAGTTATATATATTTATTATTTAGGGATAATTTTATGAGAGTTAAATTAGAACAAATTTCAACAGGAACATCTCAAAAAAATTTAAGTCCAATAGATATGGGAAATTTAAAAATAGCATATCCAGATAAAAGTGTGTTAGAAAAATTTACGGAATTAAACAATAATATTATTTTTAAAATAGTAGATAACTTTAAAGAAAATCAAGAATTAACTAAATTAAGAGATTACTTGTTACCACTACTAATGAATGGACAAGTAGGTTTTTAAAAACGCATTCAATTATGGAATAAAAATATAAAAAGACAAGAAAAACTTTCCTTTTTGGAAACAATATGATATAATATTATTATATTGAAAAGGAGAGTTTTTTATTATGTTAGGAGAAAAAATAAAATTATATAGAGAAAGTAAAAATATGACTCAAGGTGAAATTGCAGAAATATTAGGAGTAAAAGCAGCAACAATCTCAAAATATGAAGCTGGGACATTAGAGCCAAATATAGAATCATTAAAAAGACTAGCGGAATTATTTGATATTTCTATTGATGAGTTATTAAAAGAAGATACTTTTGATATATCTAAAATAAATATTCTAGAAGTATTAAGAGAACAAAAAAATATGAAATTAAAAGGAAATTTATATCATAATACACAAATTACATTTGCATATAATACGAATCATATAGAGGGGAGTAAACTTACAGAAGATCAGACTAGATATATTTATGAAACTAATACATTATTAGCAGAAAAAGATTCAGTAACAGATTTAGATGATGTTTTAGAAACAGCGAATCATTTTAAATTAGTAGATTACATGTTAGATATAGCAGACAAAAAATTAACAGAGAAAATGATAAAAGAATTTCACAAGATACTAAAAGAAGGAACATCAGATAGTAAAAAAGATTGGTTTGTAGTAGGAGATTATAAAAAGTTAGCTAATGAGGTAGGAGGACTAAAAACTACAGATCCTAAAAATGTTGAACATGATATGATAAAATTGCTAGAATGGTATGAATCCTTAAAACAAGTAACTATAAATGAAATAATAGAATTTCATGCAAAATTTGAGAAGATACATCCATTTCAAGATGGTAATGGTAGAGTAGGTAGAATAATTGTCTTTAAAGAATGTTTGAAAAATAATATAGTGCCATTTATTATTCTAGATAAAGATAAATTATTCTATTATAGGGGATTAAATCAATATCAAACTAATAAAGAAAAAGGTTATTTAATAGATACTTGTTTAAATGAACAAGATCAATATACAGAAATGATTAAATATTTTTTGGGAAATAGATAAAAGGAGAAGGATTATGAATGATTTAATAGTTCTAAATAATAATGAGTTAGCAAAAAAATTAACAGAATACGATGAAAAAATGTTAAATATATATAATTATCTAGGATTGCCAACAGAAAATATATTAGTTGGTATTGAAGAAAGAAAAAAAGTTTTTAAGAATATTGAAGATGTAGTTGACTTATTAGAGCCAGACATTACTATAAAATCTACTTATATATCAAAGTTTTTATCAGCAGTAAGTGCTGGATTATTTGATGCTGCATTAAATTATTTGTGGGATGAAACAGTTAATCAATTAAGATATAGAATAGCTCAATATGATATACAATATTTTTTCGATTTAGCAGTAACATCGGATAAAAGAAATAAATTATCAACGGAAGCCGATTTAGTAAAAATAGATGATAGCGAATTAATACAAGGAGCAAAAGAAATAGGACTAATATCAGATGTAGGATATCGAATGCTAGATAATATAAAATTTATGAGAAACTGGGCAAGCGCAGCACATCCTAATCAAATAGAATTAACAGGTCTTCAATTAATTTCATGGCTTGAAACATGTATAAAAGAAGTAATATCATTACCATTATCTAATATTACGATTGAGATCAGAAAACTTCTTTATAATATAAAAAATAATGAAATAACTGACACAGAAGCCGAAATAATAAGTGAATTTTTTGGAGATTTAACATTTGATAAAGCAGATTCACTTTGTAATGGATTTTTTGGTATATATTGTAGAGAAGATACAACTATCGAAACAAGAAGAAATATAAAGATGTTATTGCCGAAGTTATGGAATATAGTTTCAGAGGAAAATAAATGGAATTTAGGTATTAAATTTGGTAAATTTCAGGTAAATAACGACCAAAACGAAGCAAAATTAGCTAGGGAATTTTTACAAATTGTAGATGCAGAGTCATATTTACCAGAAAATATAAAAGTTGCTGAATTGAAAATTGAATTAGAACATTTATACATAGCACACAATGCACCAATGAATAATTTTTATTTGGAACCTCCATATGCAGATCATATAAAAAGACTATTGGGAAATAATGCGGTTCCTACTTCTATAAATGATTATTATGTAAAAGTTATAATAGATGCATTTTTAACTAATGGTAATGGTATTTGTTGGGGAGCAGACAACATATATAGAGAGTTAATAAATAAATTTTCGCAAAGACAGTTTTTATTAGCAGTTACTTCCTTTTCAATTGATAAAATATCCAGTAAATTACAGTTTACTTTATGTATAAAGCAGTATAAAGAATTATTAAAGATAGCTAAGGAAAATGTAACTTCACCATTATTTATTGAATTAATAAATGAATTAGATGGTTATAATAGCAGCTTACCTGAGTTAAGAAAAAATGAAAAACTTATGCAAAAAGTTCAACATTTAAGAAATATTATTAAATAGGGAAATTAATATTTTACTAACATGAAAAAAATATACAAAAGTCCAAAGTTTTTTCACAATTTTGAAAAAACTTTGGACTAATTTTATTATTTATTTATACAACCAATAATTAATTCTACTCCATCACAAAATCCATTCCTATAATACTTCTCACTCCAATAATCAATATAATCCATAAAATTCTCATCAAGAAAACCAAGTTGTTTTTCAACATATTTTTTATCTTTATTAGGAACTCGTCTTAAAATCCTTTCAGAAATCTCATCAAAATAAATCCAATGCCTTTTATCTTCATCAGTTTTTAAAGAAAAAATTTCATCCTCTCTAAATAATAACCAATCCTTTAATAAATCATCTTTTACATCTCTTAAATTATTCATTGTTAAAACCTCCATTTTTAAAATTTCAAAATTTAACACATCAAAACACAATAAAACTTGCAAATACAAATTCAAAAATCCATTGAAATTTCATATGTTTGATGCCTCAAAAAATTGGGGACAAATTGGGGACAATCATTGCAAAAAAGCACAAAATTTAACCAATTTCATAATCACACCAATTCGCCACAACCCTATTAAAACCAATAAAAACTCAAGTTAACAAAATTTCTCAAAAATCACAATTAAATCCTCATAACCCGAAGGCATCACCAACCTCCAATCCTTCACACCACCCAATACATCAACCCTTCCAAATCCATAACCTCAAACATCTTTATAACAATTTAATATATAATCTCATAGAAAACTATTCCATATGATATAATAGCCCAAACTCTAGAATATAAAATAAGGAAACCAAAGAAGGCAGATGCAGATAAATGCATTCTGCTTTTATATTTTACAATAAAAGGAGCAAAAAATATGAAAAGGTTTGAACTAAGAAGCAAAATTCAAAAGAAATATGAACTAGAGAATGGACAAAGGATAACGATAAAACGACTTATTGAAATTTCTGAAAATGAAAAGATTGAAATGAAAGATTTAATATTAATACTTGGATGTTACAAAAATGCAAAATATAAAACGCCAGAATCTTGGACGACTATACGAATGAATCAGGAGTATACAAAGAGGGAATTAGTAAATCTTATAAAAATTGAATTAAAGTATTTGCAAAAGTACGGTAGCAGGATGTACAAGAAACAAGAAGTTTATAATATTTGTGAAAAGTACGGAATTGAGATAGATGATTTCCTAACGTATATATACAATTTTAAGATTTGTTATTATGAGAATTCATATATTTTATCAATGAACAAGGATGGAATTTGGATAGGGGAAAGTCCGACATTATCTAAGGAGTTTATACATGAAAATTATACAGATTTATACAAAAGAATTACAAAGACTGCCAACCAAATGCAGGTTTTGTATGGCTCTAGAGTGAGTAAGGAGGAAATGATTGATATAGGAATGTATTATATTCTAAAACAAGGAAAGATAGAAAAGAATTTAGCTTTTGATAAAGAGAGATTAATAGGAAAACTGCTTTTTAAAGCTAGATACCAGATGCTGGGAGCGGTAATAAAATCTTTTAAAGAAACTAGTATATCAGCTCTGATGGATTTTATTGGAATGTATGATGAAATGGAATATGTGGACAAGATTGACAGTTGGATATATCCTATAAAATGGAAAAAAGTTGAAAAGCTGATTATTGATAATATTCAATTAAACATAAATGCAATTATGAAGAACAGAGAACATGGACTAAGAGATATTACAAAGAAGTTGGATATGCAAAAGGATAGATTTTATCAAATTATAGAAAGTATAGGAGAACAGTTGATACAACAAAATAAAGTACGAATTTGCAAAGATGGAAGAGTGGTGATTATAAATGAGCAAATATAAGATTAAAAGTGCACAAGCAACAGATGAAGTAGTAAGAATATTTGAAGAAAACAGTTTAAATGTAATGGCGACTACAGAAATGAGAAAAGTAGTGGATAAAGTGATAGTGATAGGAATATTTTATTTTTGTATTACGTGTATACTTCAGAAAGTGATATGGGCGAATTTTGTGTTTATGGCTACAGCTATCAGTGCTACTATTGTATATATTTTTTGGAAATTTAATAATATCTTGTATGATAAGAGCAAGAAACTAGGAGGAAAACATTATAAAATGTTTTCTAAAGACAAGTATTATGATGTTATTCAATATAACAGGAAGATAATTTTAAACAGTGAGATAAAGTTAGTCAAAAGTATTCTAATTCAAAATGGCATGTACAATTCTGAATGCATGAAAGAACTAAGAGATTATTTAAAGAATAACAAGAAAAAAGATAAATATGATGACTCGAGTTTTTCACAAATAGTGATTGGAGTATATGCTGTGCCAATTACTTTTAATATAATTAATATTTATACAGCAATAAGCAAAACTGAGCTACAAGAAAGTGTAATAAACATTGCCTATATTATGATTTTTGCGATGACTATTGTTGGCATTGCATATATAATACACATTATTAAAAAAGTAAAAATGATGTCAATTAGCAATTCTTATACATATCCGAGGTTGATAAAGATTTTAACAAACTTGATTATAATGAATTCAATCACTCCGAACCAAAACAACAAATACTCACATAAAAACCACAAAATTTCCACAAAAGCTTGATTAATATGCGTATTAATTGTAAAATTTATATAAAGAATAACAATATCACTAACGAAAAACTTTAGCATCATATAGGAGAATTGTAAAATGATACAGGAGAAAGCAAAAGAATTATATGGAGAGCTTAAACAAGGCAAAGGTTCTGCGAGTCTTTTTGGTGTCAATTATTATGACGAGGAAACTAGAAAAATAATAGAGGTAATTACTAATGAGTGCAAGGCTTTGTACAGGGACAAAAACAATGTTCAAAAACGACATGAGAGCGATTTGGACATAAAAACCGTACGCGAAATTGTCGAGCAATTACTTTCTGATAAGGGAGAAATAAAAAATTCTCTAATAGCAAAGTTGACGACTCAAAGAGGAATCCCAGGGCTAACAAAAGCTATGAAGATAGAGAAAAAAGTTTCTGAGCAAGGATTGCCATATTTGACAATGGATAAACCTTTCCCAGATGATTTTACTAGCATTTTGACTGGTGTACCAAACAGAGAAGAATTAGTGAAAAATGTAATAAATCCTTATGTGGCAAGACTTTCAAAACAAACACCGGAACTAGCTAAAAAGCACCCATTCTCGAGAATGTTTAGTTTGCTAAGAAGAAAAGAAGTGTCAGACAATGATTTAATGTCAAGGTACAAGCAGTATCTAAAAAATAACACTGATTTAAGTGACGAAAAAATTGATAATATGTCGAGATATTTTATATATAATGTCCTTGGAAATAAGCAACTAATGGATCAGCTTGTTACAGACGAAGTACAAGGAAATTCTTTAGAAGTAATAGGAGAGAAGAAGCAGAGAGGCTACAATGGTATGATTTCTAACCTGTCAAATAATTTGATGGATATATTGGGATCATATGAAAATCCAAATAAAGGATTAGAAGAGATACAAAGCATATATGCTAATGTGATGGGGCAACTTCAAGCTTTGGGAACGGATCTTGAAAAGGAACCGGAAAGGATTGAGGAACAAATAATAGAAATAAATAGAAATCTAAATCGACAAAGACAAGAGTACTACGGTAAAGATGGATATAGAAGTGTGAATGTTGGGCTGGGGAAAAAAGATGTTGGTTTTGTGGACTTTCAGAATGTTCCTCAAGCTATGAAACTGTATACTCAGCAATGTGGCAAACTGGTTGAGAATGCTGACAATATGAGCAAGGGAGAGTATATAAAACAAGTTGCAAAGATGCACCTTAGATTCATACAAATTCATCCTTTCCCGGATGGCAATGGTAGAACCGCTCGAGCAATTACAAATATGTTCTTGGCGAAAAAAGGAGAATGTGCTGTTTTTGATAAAAGGACAAAAGGTGATTACAGAAGCTTTATTGAAATGATAAATAGCGAAGATGTGTCGAAATATAAACAAGCCTTAAGTGGTGATGTGGCGATATGTGATCAGATAGAAGATAAAGTAGTATATAAATTAGAAGAATACCTTGGAATCGAACTGCTAGGGGAAAAAGATTTATATAAAGATAGGGACATAACAGAGCCATTACCGATTCAAAATAAAGCGGATAATGAAAGGTAATAAAGAAAATCCACATCTTGTGCTATAATTGTGGAAAAATAAACCTAAAAGGAGGATTTTATGGCGGAACTTTGGGATATATATGATGGAAACAAAAGAAAAACAGGAAGAACGGCAGAAAGAGGAGTTTATGAGTTTAAAGATGGAGAATATCATTTGGTAGTACAAGCCATTATTTTAAACACAAAAAATGAAATATTGATTAGTAAGAGAGCTCCATTTAAGAAGTTTGGTGGAATGTGGGAATGTAACGGTGGTTCTGCGTTGAAAGGAGAAACAAGCTTAGAGGGAATTCTAAGAGAAGTAAAAGAGGAGTTAGGAATTAAATTTTCGAAAACAGAAGCTATTTTCCTAAAAGAGGTAAAACGTGAAATGGTCCCTGCAAATTTCAAAGATTTGTGGTTGTTTAAACGTGATATAAGTGATGAAGAGATTACCTTCCCAGATGGAGAGGCTACAGAATTTAAATGGGTGAGCATAGACGAGTTTATGGAAATGTTTAATAATAAAGAAATTGTGCCAACTGTTGATTTTGGACGAGATGAATATGAATTGGCGCTAAGAACTAAACAAAGAGAGTCTTATGGATTCATAGGAAAGAATGTAAGCGTGAGAATAGATAGACCTTTAAATAGCAAGCATCCAAAGCATGGATTTGTATATGAAGCAAATTATGGGTATGTCCCAAATACAGTAAGTGGCGATGGAGAAGAGCTGGATGCTTATGTATTGGGAGTGAATGAGCCCGTGCAAGAGTTTACAGGAAAGTGCATAGCTGTGATTCACAGAACAAATGACGATGATGACAAATTAATAATTGTTCCAGAAGACAAGAATCTTACAGATGAGGAGATTAGAAAGTTTACAAATTTTCAAGAACAATTTTTTGAAAGTGAGATTATCAGATAACATTTGTATCAAGACCAAGTGATGATTTGGGCGCGGGAATGATTTTATATGATGAATAAAAGAGGAGCAAACTGATGGATAAAAAGGAAGAATATTTAAACGAATTATTAGAAAATCCGAGTGGTGCACAGGTATTAAGTGATAAACTAAGCCAGTTACTAGAAGATAAGGAGTTTTACAAATATGGATTGCTAGTTCCAATCATAGAAAAGTTATTAAGTAGTGGATATGAAAATACGGTATTAAGCCAATTTTCTCACATTTTACAAAGAGCGTTAAAAGATGAGATTCTGGATATTGCAGAGATGATTTCGGATGTGCCAGAGGGGCAAGATACATTAACCAATAATGCAACACAAGTCATTGCAAGGTTGGATGGAGAAGATATCGTAGATTTTATTGATTTGCTTAGTGATGAGAAAAAGCAAGAAATGTTTGAGAGAAACGAATATTCATATAATCTTTATAGACAGGGACTAATTCGAGAATCAACATTAGGTGGAATTATTAAGGGAGATGTTTCGATATTTGTTGAAGAAATCATTAAAGAAGTTTCGGAAGGAAAAGAGTTAAAGAAAATCGGAGATGAGGGCACTTATAGTGATGCAATAGAGACAAATGGATATGTCATAAAGTTGGGCGAAACTAGAGATAAGTTTGAAATACCATACCATCCTAATATTTTGCAACCTTTGTTGAGAGAGAAAATCTCAGACAAAGAGGGCAAAGATGTTTTAATTGTCGAGGTACAAGACAAGGTTGATACTAAAAACGTAACAGAACAGCAAAGGCAAGAGTTGATAAATAAACTTAAGAAATCTAAGATTAAATGCAAAGATATTCTATATGGAAATATTGGAATTCTTCAAAAGCCTAACCAAAGAAGATTGTTTGATGGTGTTGGAGGAATAACAGATCATAAAAACATAAAAGAAGAAACACTAAAACCGGGAGAGCCAGTTGTATATGATACTGATATGATAGAATATGATGATTCTGATAGATAACCATTGCATAAAGCAAATAATATGATATAATGCTGATTAGTAAAAGGCGAAAGAATATAAGACTAACATTTGAAATTTATTAACATACCAAGAGTATGCCGATAAATTTCAAATTTGTTTTATAAATAAAAGTCTTGGAAAGGAATTAAATAAAATGGATTTAACAATTGAAGTGGAGGATTACAAGTTAAATGTGAGAGCTGCTGGAATTATAATTCATAACAACAAAGTCTTAACACACAGAAATCTTAACTCGAATCACTATACTTTTATAGGAGGAAGAGTTGAAATCGGCGAAGATTCAGCAACTACCGTAAAAAGAGAAATTGAAGAGGAACTTGGAAAAGAAGCTGAGATAATAGAACATGGAGGCGTAATAGAAAACTTTTTTGAGATGAAAGGTGCTAAGTATCATGAGATGTTATTCATTCATAGAGCGGAATTTGTAAATGAAGAAGATAAGAAAATTGAATATACATTGAAGAATAAAGAGGGTAAAGATTATTTGCAATATGAATGGGTAGATATAGATAAGATAGATGATTATCCAGTAAAACCATCAATAATAAAAGAGATATTAAAACAAGGAAAATTCCCTGTACATATGATAAACAAAGACTAACACGAAACTATAATTACAGAAATATGGCTTAAACGTTGATTTTTTCGGCATAATTTGATATAATTATTTACATAAAATTCTGAAAGGAGGACGTGCATATGGCGAATGCCAAGCACAACAAGAAACGGTTTAAGGGCATAATCACGATTCTCATTCTGATTGTGCTCGTCGCCACGTCTGTGGTGATGATTGAGAAGGAGCCTAAGGCGCCTAGATCTGGACAGGTAAACCAGCCGGCAATCAACCAGAATGGAGAACCCTTAGGGGAACTCCTGATGACAATGATTGATGTAGGACAAGCGGATTCCTTTCTGTTTGAACAGAAAGGGAAAGTAGCAGTTATCGATTGTGGAACGCGGTCGACGGGAAAGGATGTAGTTTCGTATCTTAAAGGCAAAGGGATAACGCGAATTGATTATCTTATTGGAACTCATCCTCATGAGGACCACATGGGCGGCATGTATGCAGTTCTTACTAGCTTTGATATCGGAACAGTTATTATTCCGAAGGTAACAAAAAGCGAGATTACCACGAACTGGTATACCAAGCTCATGGGAGAACTTAGTAGTGGTAAATATGATGTGCAGTACTCCGAAGTTGGCCATGAGTATACTCTTGGCCAGGCAAAGATGAAAATCATTGGACCTATTACAGAGCCTGATGACGAAAACCTCAACAATTATTCGATAGTGATGAAAGTCTCCTTTGGAGACATGGACGTCATTATGACTGGTGATGCTGAGGAGCAGGTTGAAAAAGAGATCCTTCAGTCTGGTGCAGATCTTGATGCAGAAATGCTTAAAGTGGGACACCATGGTTCGCAGACTTCTACGAGTGATGCATTTTTGGATGAGATAGATCCTGATTATGCGTTGATTAGTGCAAAAGTCGGAAACAAGTATGATCATCCGATGCCAGCAACTATGGCTAAGCTAGAAGCGCGGAATATTGAAGTGTACCGCACTGACGAACAGGGAAATGTGGTAATAACGATTACCGCTAAGAAAATTACATTCAACTGTACTCCAGGGGACTACCAAAGCGGAACCCAGTTAGCAGAAAGTTCCAAAAAAGGAGGGTGACTGATATGGAAAGCTTCGCTTCCATTGACCGCATCGAGGGCAATTTCATTGTCCTTGAAGTAGAGCTCGTAAGAGCACAAGAAAGAGCGGAATACGACTTTTTGGACGATGACCAAACCGTATTCGTAGATGTACCCAAAAGTATGGCGACCAAGCTTGGAGACATCCGAGAAGGTGATATCCTTCTGGTAACGCACCAAGATGGAATCATTTCTAACATTGTTTGCAAAGATGATGTTGAAAAGAGAAAAAGAGTGGAGAGACTCGCAAAAATCATGAGCAAAATCTAAACCGGAACAGGAGGGGAAATATTTCCCCTCCTGCATTTTTTAGAGTAAAAATATTGAAATTAAAGCTATTTTGTTATATAATAATTAAGCTATAAAAATAAAGGAGAGATTTTATGTTTCAAAAATTAGAAGCTGTAGAGCAAAGATATGAAGAACTTACTAAAAAGATATCAGATCCAGATGTAATTGCAAGAACCAGTGAGTGGACACAATACATGAAAGAGCACGCTGAAATTGAAGAGGTTGTTTTAAAATACAAAGAATATAAAAAGGTAAAACAAAGTTTAGTAGAAGCTGAAGAATTAATGAAAGATCAAGAAATGAAAGAACTTGCCGAGGAAGAGGCAAAAGCTGATAGAGAGAAACTTCCAAAGTTAGAGGAAGAGCTAAAAGTATTACTAATACCAAAAGACCCAGATGATGATAAAAACATAATCTGCGAGATAAGAGGTGGCGCTGGAGGAGATGAAGCAGCACTATTTGCAGGAACCCTATTTAGAATGTATTCAATGTATGCAGAAAGAAAGCACTGGAAACTAGAAGTACTAAATGAAAACGAAACAGGATTAGGTGGATACAAAGAAATATCATTTATGATTTCTGGAAAAGGTGCATACAGTAGGCTAAAATATGAAAGTGGAGTTCATAGAGTACAAAGAGTTCCAGAAACAGAAGCAAGTGGAAGAATCCATACATCAACAGCAACAGTCGCAGTTTTACCAGTAGTGGACGATGTACAAATAGACATAAATCCGGCAGACATAAAGCTAGAAGTGTTTAGAGCGTCAGGAGCTGGAGGACAGCATGTAAACAAAACATCATCAGCAGTAAGATTGATTCACATTCCAACAGGAATGGTGGCAGAATGTCAAACTGAACGTTCTCAAACTCAAAATAGAGAATATGCTATGAAGCTATTGCAATCAAGATTATACGAAAAAGAAAGACAAGAAAGAGACTCAAAACTTGCAAGTGAAAGAAAGAGCCAAATTGGAAGTGGAGATAGAAGCGAAAAAATTCGTACATACAATTACCCACAAGGACGTATAACAGACCACAGAATTGGCTTAAGCATCTATCAAATGGAAGATTTCTTAAATGGAAATTTAGATGAGATGATAGATAATCTAATTGCAGCAGACAGAGCAGAAAAATTAAAAGGATCAGATGAATAATAGAATATAAAAAACAAAAATGAATACAATTTATTAGTATTCATTTTTTTATATAAAATATGTTGAAAAATGTAAAAAAATGTAGTATTATGTATGTAAAATAATGAAAGGGGGACTAAACAATGCACTATACATACGGAACAGATTTCGCAGATATCTCTACAACAACAGCAACAAAAGCAGCGTCAGGAATGATATGGGTAGTAATATCTGCTATACTTGCAGTTATAGGAGGAATAGTATTATACTTCACATTTTTAAGCAAAAAAAATGAAGGAAAATTTACAGGATTCTTAGGATGGATGTATGATTTCTTAACATTCAAAAAAATGATGATAGAAAACTTACTAAAAATCTTATACTTAATTGCAACAATATTTATAACATTAGGATCATTTGCACTAATATCAACAAGTTTCATAGCATTCTTAATGACATTAGTATTTGGAAATATAGCAGCAAGAGTTGGATATGAATTATTCCTAGTAACATTAGTTATTTGCAGAAATACAACTGACATTAACAAAAAATTAGGAAACAAAGAAGTAACAAAAAAAGAAGAAGAACAATAATTCTTTCAAAAAATAAAGAGACAAACCGTTAGAACCAAGAGGACTAGCGGTTATTTTTATGCCAAACCATGAAAGAACAGAGGCAGATGCTGAAATACTAAACAACATAACGAAAGATGAAGACTATACATTTACAGTCAAGTAGATGTATAGGTCTTTTTTGTACATAATAATCAACTTCTTGAATATAAATTAAAGACAGGAAGTGATTTTATTGAGTGAATTATTAAAAGTAACATTAATAGGATTGTTCTTTGGAACATTTGGAACAACCATTGGTGGAATAATTGGAATAAAATTTAAAAATCCATCAAATAAATTTTTAAGTTTTATATTATCTTTTGCGTCTGGATTAATGACTGCAATATTGAGTTTTGATCTAATTCCAGAAGCACTAAAAATTTCGTCCATTCCTAACGCTGTAATAGGAATACTCTTAGGCATAATATGTATGATGGCTTGCAATATAATAGTAGATAAAAAGTTTAAAATACAAAGTTCGGGTACAGATACAAAAAGAAATCTATTAAGAACTGGAATAGTTACTAGTATAGGATTGGCACTACATAACTTTCCAGAAGGATTGGCAATAGGCTCAGGATTTGGCGCATCCCTAACATTGGGATATTCATTAGCTGTTGCAATTTGTATACATGATGTACCAGAAGGAATATCGATGGCGGTGCCGATGAAAAATGGAGGAATGAACTCAGGTAGAGTTTTATTCTATGTAATATTGTCTGGGATAACTACAGGGATAGGAGCATTTGTGGGGAAAATAATAGGAGAAATATCTGAGGATGTTATTTCTATTTGCCTAACGTTTGCAGCAGGAGCAATGTTGTACATAGTTTCTGGGGAGCTAATACCGGAATCGAATTCATTATATAAAGGTAGATTTCCGACTTTGGGAAATATAGTAGGCTTTATATTAGGATTAATTGCAGTAAATATATAATTCAACATTTTTCGATAAAAGTATTTACTTTTGTAAATAATATGATAAAATAAAAATAGGATTTAATACAAATGAATCAAATAAAGTATAATTTAGGAGGAGAAAATCTTATGAAGAAAACAAAAGCATTTCTTATAGTATTTTTAATTTTATGCATTAGCATTATACCATTGAAATATGTAAATGCACATTCTATAGAATTAGATGAAAACAATCTTATATCATTTCCATTATTTATATACAATGGTAAAGGAACAATATCTATAAGCAGTTCTCAAACTGGATATGAATTATATTATCAAGCTGTTGAGATACCAAATGATGATTATCAAAAGATGGAGGAAATAAAAACTGCTGGCAAGAAAGCTATAGAAGAACTTAATACACAATTAAATAGTTTAAAGGCAGAACGTGATAATTTAAAAACAGTATATGATGAAGCTTATGCTGCATATCAAGAAAAAGTAACAAATAACGCAACTGAAGAAGAAATTGCAACAGCAAAAGAAGCATATGAAACAGCAAAGACAAATTATCAAAACAAAATAGAAGAATATAATGACAAAGTAGACGAGTATAATGCTAAAGTAAAAGAAATAAATACTAATATAAATGCTATAGTTCCAGCGTATGTTGAGGGCAATTGGACTAAAACTGAAGATGGAAATTTCCAAATGGACTTAACCCAATTTTCTGGAAATAAAGCATTTGCAATATGGGCAAAATTAGTTACTTCAGATGGTACAATAGTTTATGATGAAGAAACATACAAACTTTCAGGAAAAAAAGTTGAAGATGTTGCAGTTGAGTCAATAAGTTTGGATAAAACATCTATATCAATAGCAGTAGGAAGTGAATATACTCTAGTAGCAACCGTAAAACCAACTGATGCTACAAACAAATCGGTAATATGGACAAGCGATAACGAGAAAGTAGCAAAAGTAGAAGCAGGAAAAGTAATAGCAGTATCAGAAGGTACAGCAACAATTACAGCTACAACAGCAGATGGAAACTATACAGCTACATGTAAAGTTACTGTTACACAAAAAGCTGGTACACCAAATCAAGATGACAATGGAAACCAAGGAAACCAAAAAGACCCAACAGTTGCAGATGGAAAACTACCTCAAACAGGAAGTTTACTATATATTGCAGGAGTTGCAATAATAGCAGTAGGTATAGCAGGAATAGTAGCTTACAAAAAAGGAAAATATTTAAATTTTAAATAATAAAAAATAAAACCACATTATCAAATAATGTGGTTTTTGTGTGGAATAAAAAGATATGTAACAAGAACAGGTGTTTTTATAAAAGTATTGACTTTTATTAGTTGAAAATATATGATAACTTTCGAATATAAAACGAAAGGATTGCATATGAACAAAGAAGAAATAATTGAAGGATTAAACGATAAACAAAAAGAAGCAGTACTTGCAACAGAAGGACCTTGCCTTTTTAAACTTTTTTATAGGTTTAAAATAGATATGTCACAAATACATTGAAAATAAAATATTGAAAAGAGAGCACAAAAATGATATTGTTTAAATGACCAAAAATAAACATATCGGAGGTGCTCTCTTATGGGTAATAATATCACAGATAGATTAAAATATAAAGAGTCAATAGTAAAATTTCCAAGAAAATATGGAGTGGCAAAAGCAGCATATAAATTTGGAGAATGTAAAAGAACAATATATAGATGGAGAAATAGATATGATGAAACATTAGAAAGTTTAAAAGATAAATCAAGACGTCCACATTCACATCCAAATCAACATACAGAGGAAGAAATAAAATTAATAAAAAATTATAAAAGAAACAATAAAGATACGGGATCAGTAGTATTATGGATAAAATTACGTCAAGCAGGATATACAAGAACAATACAAGGATTGTATCATGCAATGCAAAGATTAGGAATATACAAAAAAACACCAAGCAAAAAGAAAGAAAGTGAACCGAATGAATGGGTATCAGGAGAATATCCAGGGGATAAGGTTCAAATAGATGTTAAGTATGTTCCAAAGAAATGTATGAGCAAAGAATTACAGGAAAGAGGAGAAAAATTTTATCAATATACAGCAATAGATGAATATTCAAGATTAAGATATACATGGTTTACAAATGCACATGATACATATGCTTCAAGTGAATTCGCAAGAAGATTAGTAAAATATTTTCCGTTTAAAATAAAGACAATACAAACAGATAATGGATTTGAATTTACAAATAGATTAAGTTGGCAAGCATTTTTGAAAGATAAAAAAACAATGTTTGAAAACACATTAGAAGAATTAGGATTAGAATATAAAGTAATAAAGCCTCATACACCAAAACAAAATGGAAGAGTAGAAAGAAGTCATAGAAAAGATCAAGAAAGATTTTACTATAAAAGAGTATTTTATGGTTTAGAAGATTTAAGAAATCAAGGAAAAGAATGGAGAAAAGAATATAATAATTTTCCTATGAGACCACTAGGATGGTTGAGTCCCAGGGAATTCATGAAAAAATATAAAAGTCAAGAAGAATCGTTATTTGCAATATAGGTGCTCAAAGTATTTATTTTAAATAATTTGTGACAAATGATTGACTAACCTACATTAGAAAACAAAGAAAATATTATTAATTATTGCACATTTGAGCAAAATGTGTTA
>ERZ772893.279-NODE-279-length-70450-cov-7.398864_pt1 | contig 70450 bp, 61 predicted proteins | sample MGYA00511482_ERZ772893 | MGnify/ENA primary metagenome ERZ772893 (study PRJEB29015, sample SAMEA2737687) | human gut metagenome | biome: human gut; feature: human-associated habitat; material: faeces | place: China | collected 2012 ... | reverse complement strand
CTCGCCGGAACGAACATTGCCGAATACGCGATCGAGTACCCGGCGGAGCATAACGGCAATATGCTCTACGCGATCTCCGAGATGCAGCGCCTCATAAAGAAGGCGACGGGAGTGGAGCTTTCCTCATCCGAGGGGATCACCGACCGCAAATACGCGATCGAATTCCGCTTTACGGAGGACGAGAGCCTCGGCAACGACGGCTACCGCTACTTCTTCGAGGGTTCGCGCCTCGTGATTGAAGGCGCAGTCGCGCGCGGATGTGCATACGGCGCGTGGTTCTTCATCGAGAAGGAGCTCGGCTGGCATTCCCTCACCTACGGAAACAGCTATCTCCCCGAGGCAAAGCTTATCGACGTGAGCGCCGACACCGAGGAGAAAACCAGACCGATATTCGAACTGCTCAATCCGTATCTTCTCGGATATGACGGCACGTTTGCGACGGAGGCAAGCGGTCTCGGAAACACCTATCAGTCCTACGGTCCCGACATTGCCGTTGCGTCGCACGGTCTCCAGACATATAAATGGGGGAATTACGATACGGAATACCTTCAAATCTGCTATACCGACGAAGACGTAAGAGCCAATATAAGAGAGAGTATCGAAAACTACATTTCCGCAAAGCTTGCAGCCGGTTCCGTTATCGGCAAGGATTTTAAATTTATCGATATCGCGCAGGGCGACAACGGATATTACTGCCACTGTCCGGGCTGCATGAAGGTAATGAAAGAAGAAGGCGGCGCGACCTCCGGAGTGGTGGTGCGCTTTGCAAACACACTTGAGGAAGAGATCAGCGAGACCTACGACGGACTGATGTATCTTATATATGCGTACATGGGAACACAGCCGCCGTGCAAGACCGCGCCGAACGACAATGTTTCCGTCACCTTCGCAATGAACGGAACTTGCGCAAATCACGCGCTCGATACGAAAGACTGCAACGAAAAGTGGGATCTTTACGCCGTCACGGACAGACCCTTGATAAGCAACGACAACTTTGCCGATTGGGTACGCGGCTGGTGTGCTCTCTCCGACAACATCGTTATATGGTATTATGCGCTCGATACTCATGTGCAGGCGTATACTATGCTTGACATTGTATACGACGATATCATGTTCTTCAAGGAATGCGGCGTTCGCGGGCTTTTCTTTGAAGCCGAGACGCACGGAATCGGTATGCAGCATACCATGGCAGAGCTTATCTACAAGATGAATTGGTACCCCGATATGACCGAAGAGGAATTCGACGCAGTGTTCAACGAGGTCCTCGAGGACGATTACGGCGACGGATGGGCTTACATCCGCGAATACATCGACGGTGTTTGGAGAAAGTCGCAGGATGTCGCGGGAGAATGCTGGAACTGCTGGGAATACGGTTCGCTTGATGCGATGTGCAACTACGATCAGGCTTTTCTCGCGGAGCAGTTTGACACTTCGGTGTGGCTTCTCGAAAAGGCGGTCAGCCTCGCGCTGAGCGCAAAGCAGCAGCGCAATGCCGAGCTGCTCACGGTTCACATGATCTATGAGGGATGCTTGTCCTCGTACTTCAAGGAATACGACGAGGGCGATACCGCGCGCATTGCGGTGCTCAACGAGAGATACAACAGGATGATAAAGGTGCTAGACACCTACGGGCCGAGCACGAGCGACCTCAACTGGGCACATGTTTCGATTCACAGAACGCTTGAAGAATCGGCGTGGCTCGATTGGGCGGATTGGCGTGACGAGCTCCCGAAGGGCGAAACTCAGCGTCCGGCTCCCGAGAAGTACGCTGACGCGGGCGAGTAATATTTACGGAAAACAACAGAAAAAAGGGGCGCCGGTGCGCCCCTTTTTCGCGGGTATTTATAAATTTGTTCGGCGTGTGATTTACCGACGTTCGGGCGGCTCCTCGGGCGAAAGCCCGACAGACGTATCGGCGGCTGACGGCACGACGGAATCACCCGTGTGTTTCGTCCGCAGTGCAGACGACGCGGACCGTCTTTATCCCGTAATGCTTCAAGATTCGGATATGCCCGGCGGAGAGCCTTTCTCCCGATACCGCGCAGGAGACTGCGGGCGGGCATGACACGCACGGGGAAGCGAGCACACGACCTGCGGCATCCGCCGACGGGATCGTCTCGGACGGCGCGAGCGCGGCATCTCTCACGCTCATCACGCGCTCCGCCTTCGGCAGAGTGAACGACGGCGGAATTTGCGGCGGGCGCTTTTCGTATGAAATAAGAAGGGATTTTACCTTTTCAAGCTCTTCTTCGGTATTCTCGGGCGTGAGCATCATCACAAGATGCTCGGGGGAGGCGTATTCGCAGAAAACGCCGTTTTCCTCAAGATAGGCGAGAAGAGAGAGTCCGTCCGTCCCGCGCGGCGGCGTATACAGCGTGATGCGCAGCGGATCGCTGACGCAGACAACCCATTCCGCCGCCGACAGACTGCGCTTCAGCTCGTCCGTCCTTTCGATGAAGCGGCGCAGGCGTTCGGAGTAAGCGTTGTCTATGTATGCGTTTGCAGCGTCAAGCGATCTCAGTATCAGGTAAGACGGGCTTGTCGAGCCGAACATTCCCATTGCGTACCGCGCGTTTTCCGCGAGGCTTTCAGGCGCGATCTCCGAAATGTGCAGATATGCGCCGCCGGTGAGTACGGGAAGGGTCTTGTGCGCACTGTCGCAGCACATGTCTGCGCCGAGATCGAGCGAATGGAGCGATTCGGGCAGGAATCTGAGATATGCGCCGTGCGCGTTATCGACGAGAAGCATCACGCCGTATTTATGCGCACTTTCGGACAGCGCGCGTATGTCGGCAAGCGTCCCGAGGTAGTCGGGGCTTGTTATAAACACAGCGGCGGCGCGCTCTCCCGTTTCGCAGAGTAAGCGTTCGAGCTGTCCGCATCCGACACGGCAGCGCGTGAGCGAATACACCTCATCCTCGGGGCTGAGCCATATCGGGTCGAAGTCGAGAAGCGCGGCGGCGCGGACAAACGCCTTGTGTACGTTTCTTGCGGCGATGACCGCGGGTCTGACCGATGCCGTGCGGTGCGTTCTCCTCCATTCGAGCAGAGCAAGGAAGAGCATGGCGCATATGCACTGCGACGAGCCTTCGGTCGAATAAAGCGTGTCCGCCGAGCCGAACAGCGCCGATGCGTTTTGTTCGCTTCGGCGGATTATCCCGTCGGCGGCGTACAGCTCGTCCGCGCCCGTGATCTCGGTTATGTCGAATTTCTCAGGTCCCGTAAAGATTGCGCCCTTGTGTCCGGGCATATGCATTCTTACGGGATCGCGCGCTGCGTAGGCTTCGATAAAATCGCATATCGGAGTTTCCATCGGCAAAGTTCCTTTCCGGCAGTGAATCGGTCGTATAAATTACGGCGCGGCTCCGTTTGCACGGCGCCGCGCCGCAGCACAGTCACATTTCCTCGGCGACCTTCAGCATGATCGCACATTCCATACGCTTTCTGAAAAGCTCGCAGCCGGGTTCGTATATCCCGCGCACCGAGCCTGTCGCGTGATACGCATTCGCGGCGCATCCGCCGGAGCAGTAGAGCTTCGCCCAGCACGATGCACATTCCGGGCGCGAGTACACGTTGCACGAGCGGAATTCATCCTGCACACTGTCCGCCGTCACGCCGTCGTATACGTTTCCGAGCAGATATGAGGAATCCCCGACGAACTGATGACAGGGATAGAGATCGCCCCACGGCGTGACCGCCATGTATTCCGTGCCGGAGCCGCAGCCGGAAATGCGTTTGTAGATGCACGGACCGCCCGTCAGGTCGATCATGTAATGGTAGAAGGTGAACGGTTTGCCCTCGCGCTTTCTCTCGATCATACGGTCGCAGAGAAGCTCATACTGCACTTTGACCGTTTCGATATCCTCCGCGGTAAGCGCATACGGCTCATCCGGCGCGCACACCACAGGCTCCATGCTCAGCTCGGTGAATCCGAGAGAAAGCATGGCGTCGATATCCTTCATGAAATCGGGATTCGCATGGGTAAACGTGCCGCGGATATAGTAATTTTTGCCGCCGCGCGCTTCGACAAGACGCTGAAACTTCGGAACGACGGTGTCCCAGCTTCCGCGTCCCGCGTAATCGACGCGCAGACGGTCATGGATCTCGCGTCGTCCGTCAAGGCTGAGCACCACGTTCGACATTTCGCGGTTTGCAAAGTCGATCACATCGTCGTCGATGAGCATTCCGTTCGTCGTGAGCGTGAAGCGGAAATTCTTTTTTTTCTCCTTTTCGATGCTGCGCGCATACATGACGAGCTGCTTCACGACATCCCAATTCATGAGCGGCTCGCCGCCGAAGAAGTCCACCTCGAGATTCCGCCGTGTTCCCGAATTTTCAATGAGAAAATCGAGCGCACGCCGACCGACATCAAAGCTCATCAGCGCGCGGTCGCCGTGGAATTTGCCCTGACTTGCGAAGCAGTAGGAGCAGTTCAGATTGCAGGTATGGGCGACGTGAAGGCAGAGCGCTTTTACGACATTCCCGCTTTTCGCCTTGAACACGTCCGCCATCGGCTCGAACGTGTCCTCGGTGAACAGCTTTCCCTCATCCTTAAGAGTGCGGATATCCGAAAGACATTCGGCGATATCACCGTCGCTGACACCGTCGTATTTTCCGGAGAGCGCGGAGATGATCTCATCCTCTCCGAATCCGCGGTCCGTCATGGATATTATCTCATAGGCGGCATCGTCCACGGCGTGAACGGAGCCGGAACAGGTGTCAAGAACTATGTTGTACCCGTTCAGTTTGTACTGATGTATCATCTTATAACCTTTCTTTCATCACAAACCGTCCGCGGCGGTGCAGAGCCCGTTCGCAGAAGCGAAAATGCAAAAAATGCCGCCGTTGACGGCGGCATTTTCAGTTTGCCGAAATTACTCGCCCGCTTCTTCGGATGAGTTTTCGCACTGCTGGTTTGCGATTCCGCAGCTCGTCTTGCAGGCGGACTGGCAGGAAGTCTGGCACTCGCCGCATCCGCCGTTTTTCGCGCTGTCGCAGAGATTACGGGTTTTAAGGGTCTTTATCATCTTCATATTATCAAGCCTCCGGCCGTACCGTCGAACGGTACTTTTTGTTCTGATTTATTCTATCACAAAGTGCGCGATATGTCAATATTTTTTTGCGTTTGACTGCGTTCGTGCTTTGATCGCACTCGAAAATGCGCGTTTTCGGTTCGGGGAACCCTTTTTTCAGTGTTTCGGTTCATGAAAAACGGCGTATTTTCCGCACCGCCGCGCAAGCGGCACCCGAATGCCGATACGGTTATTTCGGGGATATCGGCGCTTTCTTCGTGAGCAGCTCATGCATGATGACCATCAGTATCAGGATCAGAAGCAGGTACACCGGAAGGAGCGCGACATTGACGTGATTGGTGATCAGCCCGAACAGCGGGGGCATGGCGCAGGTGCCGACATAGGCGCTCGCCATCTGCACTCCGATTATCGCCTGTGATCTGTCCGCACCGAAGTGCGCAGGGGTCGAATGGATCACGCACGGGTAGATCGGCGCGCATCCGAGCCCGATGAGGATAAGCCCCGCAAGCGACGCAATATCGGGACCGGGGATCAGCATTGCCGCGATCCCGACGGCGATTATCACCTGTCCCATGCGGATCATCTGCGTATCGTTAAGCTTTACGGTTATAAATCCGCAGATCGCACGCCCGACGGTTATCCCGATGAAGAAAAGTCCGGCAAAGCTTGCCGCCGTGTCTGCGGAGATTCCCTTGTACACCGTGAGATAACTGCTCGCCCAAAGCCCTGCGGTCTGCTCGAGTGCGCAGTAGCAGAAGAAGCAGAGCATGACCTCCCCGGCACCGGGAATTACGGCGATCTGCCTCAGTGTAAGCGCTTTTCCCGATTTTTCGTTTTCGGCGGAACCTTCGCCGTTTCTTTTTTTCCAGAGCGGGAGGCTGAAAATAAGGATCGCGGTCAGAACCACCTGGATTATACCGATATATCGGTATCCTGCGCTCCAGCCCCTGCCGGAGGTCAGCGCGTACCCCATCAGGTACGGTCCCGCGGCGGCACCCACGCCCCACATACAGTGAAGCCAGCTCATGTGCCTGCTCTTATAATGAAGCGCAACGTAGTTGTTCAGAGATGCGTCCACGCTTCCCGCGCCGAGCCCGTACGGAATTGCCCAAATGCAGAGAAACGGAAACGAGCGTGTCACGGAAAAACCGAAGAGCGCCGCCGCAGTCATCGCAACGCTGGCGGCGGTGACCGCACCCGTTCCGAATCGGCGGGTCAGCCTGTCGCTCTGCAGACTCGAAACGATCGTTCCGAGCGCGATGATCATGGAAATGATGCCGGCGTACGAAAGCGGTACGCCGAATTCGGCGTTCATTGTCGGCCAAGCGGAGCCGAGCAGGGAATCCGGCAGACCGAGACTGATAAAGGCGAGGTATATGATCGTCAGAAGCAAATTAACCATTTACGAAAACCTCCCGCACGTCAGTATGATCGGAGAAAAATGTTTGCGCAGAAATTATACTGTACACGGGAGCGAATGTCAACGTTTTTTGCAAAAAATGTCCGGCTATGCCAGATGCCGATGGAGATCGCACCGACTGCGGCACTCAAACCGTCCGCGCTTTTGCGGTGAAGTCCGCGGCGGTTGTTTTTATCACGCAGACGGAGGCTGCCGCGTTTTTGCCGATCTCGAAATCCCGCCCGGTTTGAGTTTTCATAAGAACGGAGAGACCGTGTATCTCCTCCGCCGTGTCCGTCACGATTTCGGCATATCCTCTGCCGATCACGGATGTGAAAAGCGAACCGTATGTGCACGGGATGTTCCCGCCGGAAACCGCCTCGAAACCGCATTCAAGCTCAACGCAAACGCGCCCGTCGGCGCGGATGAGGTCGATCTTGTGACCTTCGGTGAAAATACAAGCGCTCCATCCGTATATTCACAGACTTAATGGGGCGGAGCCACATACGAAAAGTCCTCGTTCGACAGCCCGAGATGAAGGATCTTCGCGCTTTCAGCTATCTTTATTATTTCGTCCGTTTCTTTGATTTCGCGGTCTTTTCGTCTCATATCAGACCTCCGTTTTGGGTTAACGCTGCACCTGCACTTGAATGCGCGCGCCGCCTATAATACTTTTTCAATGAAATACCGCTGTGCGATATGAAATGATTCTGCGGATCATGAAATTTTCCGCTGACGTGAAAAGTGAAATGAAATTTGCCATTGAGGGCAAATTTCATTGAAAAAAGCGCCCTGAAAAAGGACGCTTTTTTTCGGTGGAAAGCGAAACAACCAAAACAAACTTCCCCCTACGGGGATAACTTCAACATATCGTTGAAGCATATCCGTTTTTGGCTGCCGGGTTTTCCGGGCTGGTGGAGACAGGGGGACTCGAACCCTCGACCTCACGGATGTGAACCGTGCGCTCTAACCGGCTGAGCTATGCCTCCGTCATCCGGCATTTGCCGGATGTTATCATTATACATCAACCGATGCGAAATGTAAAGTACTTTTTTGCTTTTTCCGGATTTTCAGAGCTTAAAATTTACCCCGGTCTCTTCTCCTTTATTGTTGTCAAACACATAGTCGTTTCCGGGGAATATCGCGTTGAGGATTATTCCGACGAGAGCGGCAACGGCAAGACCCGAAAGGTGGATCGATGCGCCGAATACATTGAACGAAAGAGCTCCGTCAATGCCTGCTGCAGCGTCAAATCCCATGCCGGTGCTGTATTTGATACCGAATGCGCAAACGAGGATAACAGCAGCGATTATGACGTTTCTCGACTTCGAGAAATCAACCTTGGATTCAACGACATTGCGAACACCGATCGCAGAGATCATTCCGTAGAGAATGAACGAGATTCCTCCGATAACGGCAGTGGGGATGGAGCTTATGACCGCCGCGAATTTGGGAGAGAAGGAGAGAAGAGCTGCAAAGCATGCTGCGATGCGGATTACGCGGGGATCGTAAACCTTGGAAAGTGCAAGCACGCCGGTGTTTTCACCGTAAGTCGTGTTCGCAGGTCCGCCGAACAGCGATGCGATCGATGTTGCAAGGCCGTCGCCGATGAGCGTTCTGTGAAGTCCGGGATCCTTGACGTAGTTCTTTCCGCAGGTTGCGCCGATCGCGCAGATGTCTCCGATGTGCTCCATCATGGTTGCGAGGGAGATCGGAACGATTGCGATTATCGAGCTCCAGATGAGCGAAGTTTTGCTCCAGTCAACACCGAGCACGGTACTGTTCTTGTGAATGGGAAGTCCGATCCACTTTGCCTCGGCAACGGCGCTGAAATCGATCGCCCAGCCTTCAACACCGAATCCGTTTCCGACGATAAGAGCGATTATGTAAGCGCCGAACACGCCGAGAAGAATCGGGACGATCTTGAGCATTCCCTTGCCCCAGATGTTGAACACGATAACAAGGGCAAGAGCGATGAAAGCAAGCGGCCAATTTGACGAGCAGTTATTAACGGCAGATGCCGAAAGTCCGAGACCGATTGCAATGATGATCGGACCGGTAACTACCGGAGGGAAGAAACGCATTACCTTGTTCGTTCCGACAAGCTTGATAAGAAGTGCAAGAATGAGGTAAACGAGGCCGGCGGCCGCAACGCCGAGACATGCATACGGCAAAAGCTGTGCCTGAGTCATTCCGTCTTTGCCGAGCAGCGGAGCAACTGCCGAATAGCCGCCGAGGAAAGCAAATGACGATCCGAGAAAAGCGGGAACCTTTCCCTTGGTGATGAGGTGGAAGAGAAGCGTGCCGAGACCCGCCATGAGAAGTGTGGTCGCAACGTCAAGTCCCGTGAGAAGAGGAACAAGCACCGTTGCTCCGAACATTGCAAACATATGCTGCACACCGAGTACAAGCATACGTCCCGCGCCGAGCTTACGGGCGTCGTAGATGCCATCGTCGCCGATCTGGAGTTTTTGTTTTGCCATGATTTTACCCTCCGATATTAAGTTGTATATTGTAAACCGATTTATTCTATCACAAAAGTCGAATTTTGTAAATATATAGTTTGCACAAAATTTTTAATTTGTCGATTTTTTGCCGAACGGTTACGACAGCATCATCCTGTATTCAATCCTCAGCCTTCCGAGCGGCGGTGTGCTCCGAAACACCTCCGCAAATCCCGGCGCGATTCAAAACCGCCGAATTCGGCAGATGTCTAACCGGCACCTGCTCTCCCACGATTTGACGCTCGGGCATTTTATTTTCTTTTCCGCATATACTTTTCTCAGTAAATCATTCCGGAGGCGTTATGAACGGTATAAAACGGTTCGTCGTGAGCGCATCATATCTCGCCTGCGTCAGCATTCTTCTGCGCGCCGTTTCCGTAAGCTTCAACGCATATGTCAGCACGAAGGTCGGCGCGGAGGGAATGGGGCTTTTTTCCCTTGTAATGAGCGTCTATTCGTTTGCGGTCACGCTCGCCTGCTCCGGAATAAATCTTGCCTCAACGAGACTGACGGCAAAGATATTATCTTCGGCAAACGCAGAAAATATCCGTTCCGAGTCACGAAAACTAATGCGTTCCTGTGCCGCATACAGTCTTTTTTTCGGAACGGCAGCCGGGGCGGCGCTCTTCTTCGGCTCCGGGATCATCGGCGAAAAGCTTCTCTGCGATGCGCGTACCGTGCCGTCGCTCAAAGCGCTCGCACTCAGCCTTCCCGCAATTTCGCTTTCTACTGCCCTGTGCGGATACTTTACGGGAGCGCGCCGCGTTTCGCGCAATGCTGCGGTAATGATCGCGGAGCAGGCGAACAAAATACTTCTCATAACTGCGATGCTTGTTCTGTTTGCTCCGCGCGGGCTTCAGTGGGCGTGCTTTGCGGTCGTTGCGGGAGGCAGCGTGTCCGAAGGGTTTTCCCTTGCTTTTTCATATCTTTTCTACCGTGCGGATATGCGCCGTCTCAAACGCGGTCGAAATATATTTTCTGCAAATGTAAAGAATGGGCTTGAAGACACCTCTGAGATAAAAAATCCCGCCGAGAGAGACAACGTTTCGCGCGCTTCGGATAAAGCGGTACGTCATAAGCTTTTTTCGCGTTTTCCCGTCTTTGGCGAAATATGCGATATTGCAATTCCGGTCGCGCTCGGCGCATATATCCGTCAGGGTCTTGTTATGCTTGAGCACGCAGCAGTGCCGTGGGGGCTGCGCAGATTCGGGAAAAGCTCGTCCGATACGCTTTCGTCATACGGCATACTCCATTCGATGGCGCTGCCCGTCGTCATGTTTCCGTATGCCGTCGTCGGCGCATTCACCTCGCTGCTCGTTCCGGAAATGACCTCGTTTGCGGAGCGCGGCGAATCGGGGCGCGCACTGTCCGCCGCGCGGCGTGTGATAAGCACTACCGTTTTCTTCGGGATCGGTGCGGCGGGGATATTCATGACCTTTTGGTACGAGCTCGGAATGTCGGTTTATTCCTCCGCCGAGGCGGGGCGAATGATAAGGCTTCTCGCCCCGGTGCTTCCGATGATGTTCCTCGATACCACCGTTGACGCGATGCTCAAGGGACTCGGCGAGCAGGTCTACTGCGTAAAGGTCAACATTGCCGATGCGGTGACAAGTCTGTTTCTCGTACTATTTCTTGTCCCGCGCGCGGGGATATTCGGATATATCGCCGTAATATATGTCAGTGAAGCCGTGAACGCATCCCTTTCCGTGAGCAAGCTTTGCCGCGTCGTCGGGCTCGGTATGGATCTCACAAGATTCATCGCGCTCCCGCTTATTTCTCTCGGCTCGGCGTTTTCTTTTTACGGGCTCTTCTCGGAATATATCTTTATGTTTTTCGGCTTCTCGGACGGCTCCCTCGGGATAATTGTTTACTTCATTATATACTGCCTCACGGGAGCGATTCTCACAAAGCTGCTTAAGCATGCAAAAAAATCGCAGACTGCTTCGCCTCCGCTGTAATTTCGGTATTGACAGCGCCGCCGAAATAAGGTATAATGGACACGGTAAATACTATTGCTTGAACCCGTACGTTATCCTACCGTGTCCTCGAGTTTGCCGCATAGCGTCAAACTCCGATGAAGCTATCCGAGACAGACGCACGGTAAATACTATTGTATAAATCCGCACGTTATTTTTCCGTGTCCTTTCGGCGGCGGACGGCATGTCGGGGGGGACGGTCAAGAATGCGGCAATTGCAGTATTTACAATAATATGGGGGTATAGCTCAGCCGGGAGAGCGCTTGAATGGCATTCAAGAGGTCAGCGGTTCGATCCCGCTTATCTCCACCAGAAAAGAAACGACGATCTTAGACAGAAGATCGTCGTTTCTTTTTCTCTCAAATCGTCATTTCCGGATAAAAGATAAGAGAGATATCAGAAAAAACGCGGCAGCTTTGCTCCGCAAAGCATTGATCGTCGTAAAACTTCAAATCCATACGCAAAACCGCCGAAAAACCTTTCACCGCCGATTTGCACAATCCGCCGTAATTTCTCGAATTACGGCGGGTGGTTACTCTTTCCGGCATCTCTTGACGGGCGGCATTATTCGGTGATATAATGGGGTTGGCAGTTTGGAATACGGGGGTGATTTGGCTGCTGTTTCATGTTTTCGAAGCTCGGGAAGAACGCAGAAATTACGGCGGTTCTGCATTCATTGAAATACAGTTTTGCGATATGCCGCGCATGACATCCGTGAAAAAGACACTGAATTTCCGGCATATTCAACATTGGAAAACCGATTCTTTATACATCTATGCAGACGACATAGATACCTTCTTCCGAGAATACGGCAGTATTTTTGACTGCGGCATTTACAATAATATGAAGACCGGAACGGTAGATTTATTCGGTATCAATTATTATACTCCGATCATGACCGAAGCTGTCATAGAGAAACTCGACAAAGAAAAGTCGGAAGATTATGAAGTACTGGCGGCGTGGTTATTTCGGGCAAAAGCGCATAACGGTTTTTATATTTTAGGAATATAACCGGATTCCGTCTTGTCTTCCTGTCGCAGTCCTCTCGGTCAATGACATGACAAAGCTCCGGCTGTGTTTCTGCCGTAAAACGCCCCCAAACCGACGCGGGCGTTTCTGCCGCACAGCGCGCTACGCCTTGTTTATATGGATGTTCGTGTACGAATTCCTGTATTCCGACGGCGTAATGTGCGTGTGATATTTGAAGAATTTTACAAAGTGATTTTCACTTTTAAAGGAGAGCTGACGGGAAATCTGATTCACCGTGTAAAGCGTGGTATTGAGAAGTGCGCGCGCGTATGCGAGCCTCTGATTTACGATATATCTGCTGAGCAGAACGCCGTAAGCCGCTTTGAAAACCTTGCTGATGTAGTTCTCATGATATCCGAAATGCTCGGAAACGAGGCGCACCGTCAAATCCTTTTCGATATTCAGATTTACATATTCCTTCACCTGCGCGGCAAGGCGGTTCTTTGAAACGGACACGGCGCTGCCGTTGCAGATTATCTCTTCGATGTAAAGCGCCGTGTACAGGTCGGTGCAGACCGGGTCGTATCCGGGAGTGTTCGCAATGTGCATGCACTGCGAGAACAGCGTTTTCGGCATTGCGGGATTTGATGCATGAAAATGTTTCGGAAGATTTTTATATCTGTCACATGAAGTTTTGAAGTGAAGCCACGAAAAAGAAACGTACTCTTCCGACACGCGAAAGCCGTAATGCTCTCTGCCGGGATCAAGGATAAGAACGTCGTCCGGGTGCAGAATATACTCCGTTCCGTCCTCGCAGATATAGGCAGTTCCTTCGTACATAAAAATAATTTCATATGTTTCGATTGTCACACGCGGGTGTATCCAGCTTCCGTCGGACTGAAAGAGCCCCGATGAAACATATTTCAGCGTTCCGTTTTCGTTCAAGGTTATCATGTCTGAAATTCTCACTTTATTCCGATTTGTTTTCACTTGTTTTTTCGTCTCTGTTTTAGTATATTATATAAAAAAGCCTGTGTCAATAGGCAAAACGGAGGATGAAAATATGCAAACCGTGAGCTACAGGGATGTCACGTTAAAAAGCGGATTTTTGTACGAAAAGCAGCTGCTCAACAGAAACGCCACCATGGATGCCGTATATGACAGGTTCAGCGAAACCGGAAGAATCGGTGCGTTTCGATTCGATTGGAAGCCGGGCATGCCGAATCAGCCGCATTTCTTTTGGGATTCGGATGTCGCCAAGTGGATGGAGGGCGCGGCTTACATACTGCAGAAGGAGCGCGATCCGGAGCTTGAAGCAAAAGTAGAAAGCCTCATTGACGATATCGAGGCGCATCAGGAAGACAGCGGATATTTCAACATCTACTTCACCGTATGCGAGCCGGACAAGCGTTTCTCGAACAGGGACTGGCATGAGCTTTACTGCGCGGGGCATCTGTTTGAAGCTGCCGTAGCTTATTACGAAGCCACAGGAAAAGACAGATTCCTGCTCCTCATGGAGAAATATGCGGACTTCATAAAGAAGATTTTCGTCGATGAAAAATCCGCCGCATTTTCAACTCCCGGTCATGAGGAGATCGAGCTTGCGTTGATCCGCATGTACCGCGCGACCGGCAAAAAGAAATTCCTTGATCTTGCGGCGTTCTTTATAAACGGCAGAAGTGTTCTCGACAGTGACGGAACTCCGTACAATCAGAGCCATCTGCCCGTAAGAGAGCAGTCCGGTGCCGTAGGGCACTGCGTAAGAGCCTGCTATCTGTATTCCGCAATGGCGGATTTCGCATATGAAACAAACGACAAGGAGCTGTATAATACCTGCAAGGCGCTTTTCAACGATATTGTCGGCAGAAAAATGTATGTGACCGGCGGAATCGGTGCGGCACGTTCCGGAGAATCTTTTTCGTATGCATACGACCTGAGCAACGACCTGGCTTATGCCGAGACCTGTGCAGCCATTGCCCTGATGTTCTTCGCTCACCGCATGATGCGCTTTGCAAACGATCCCGTGTACGCCGAGGTAATAGAGAGAATCCTGTACAACGGCATGATTTCCGGACTGTCGCTTGACGGAAAATCCTTCTTCTATGAAAATCCGCTTGAAATAAATCTTGAACGCCGTAAGCTCTCCGGATATAATTATGCCATCACGACCCGTGTCGCCGTATTCTCCTGCTCCTGCTGCCCTCCGAACCTGAACAGAGTTCTCGCATCGCTCGGAGACTACATCTACGGTTACGAGGGTGACACCGTATATGTCAATCAGTTTGCGGGCTCAGAGGCGAAAATAGGCGATATGCACATATCGCAAACAACGGATTTCCCGAAAAGCAATGTGATCCGGCTGAGCGCGAAAAATGTGAAAAAGCTCTGCGTAAGAATTCCGGGCTGGTGCGCATCATTCGATATAGATGCGGACTTCACCGTTGAGAACGGATACGCCGTGATCGAGAATCCCGAAGGGGAGATAACGGTCAAGTTTGAGATAACTCCGTTTGCCGTACAGAGCAACTCCCGCGTGGATGCCGACTGCGGCAAACTCGCCGTTTGCTGCGGACCGTATGTATGCGCGGCGGAAGCGATCGACAACACGGAAGATCTGCACACGATCTTTATCGATGAGAATTTCTCGGCAGAGTACGAGTATTCCGACAGATTCGACGGATTCACGGTGAAAGTAAAGGCATTCCGAAGAACCGACGACGACGCGCTTTACTCAAAGTATCCCGGAAATTTTGAAGATTTCACGCTGAAAATGATCCCGTTTGCGTCTTTTGCAAACAGAGGCGAAAGCAATATGTGCGTCTGGTTCAACTTCAGATAACGGATCGCACCGGAGGCATCGCACGATAACATAAAAAGCACCTGCAATTGCAGGTGCTTTTTATGTGGGGGTAAGACAAGCAAATCAAATATTACGTCGGGAGATAGCTTTAATGTAGCGCCGAGCGTCCGCGAAGAGGAAGATGTCATCCTTGCAATAAAAAGCATTAAGAATAAAGGGCATACAATTCGGTTTCACCGTCGATACTGCCGGCACGGGTAAAGCTGTCTTTAAAATTCGATCCTTTGGACAAATGATAAAAAAGATTTACAATAAACAATAGACTTCCGTTGCCCTCGATGTAATCCGTCGGCGCGACAAAGGTATTGTTATTTCGATTAAACTCTTTACATAGTTCTCCCGCACCCGTGGTGCATCCGGTGCATATAACGGTTTTATCCTTGATTTTCACTAAGCCTTGTAATTCTTCATAGCCGATATTATTCCGGCACTCATTCGGATAATAGACATTCTCTCCTAAAATCGGAACTATTATTTTTCCGTCGTCACCATGACATCCGATAATTAAATAGTCATAGTTAAAATTTTGTTTCCCGCTGAATATATCAAAGTAATCCTGCGGTCTGCCTATGTTGTACATAATTACAATGTACCCGAAATACTCAAGAACGCTTCGAATAGCAATGTTCTCCAAAGCCGCACCCCCGCCGTTTAATATAAGCACTCTTTTCATATCCGTAACCTCTGCCCAAATCCATTTTACCAAATCGATTATATCATAAAATAAAACCTTTGACAATAATAAAAGCTCACCGTAATTTTAATAGAATTACGGTGAGCTTGTGGCGGAGAAGGAGAGATTTGAACTCTCGCGCCGGTTACCCGACCTACACCCTTAGCAGGGGCGCCTCTTCGGCCTCTTGAGTACTTCTCCGTAGCAAGCGGGGCCTTCTCGTATCCGCTTGCCTTAATATTATATCCGAAAGCGCACGATTTGTCAATAGCTTTTATTTATTTAACGGCTTCGGTGAGAATGTTTTTAGCCTCTTCAAATGCTTCGGTGAGCTTCGAGCTGTCCGATGCGCCAGCCTGAGCGCTGTCGGGACGTCCGCCTCCGCGACCTCCGCAGACTGCCGCTGCGGCTTTTACGATATTTCCGGCGTGAGCGCCCGAGGACACCGCGGATTTGCCGCAGAACGCCAGAAGATTGAGCTTTCCGCCGAGCCGGACGGCAAATATCGCCGCCGTGTCGGGGTACTGCTCCTTGATCTTGTCTCCGAGAGAACGGACGGAATCGATCGAGGTCTCGCCGAGGTCGGCGCACGCAAAACGCACGCCTCCGAGATTTTCGGCGCTGCCGATGATCTCATCGAGCTTGCCTCCGGCGAGCTTTGCGTTCAAAGCGTCGATCTCCTTTTTCGCCGCGGAAAGCTCCGCCGTTACCGCGTGAGCGCGGGCGACGAGCACGGATGCGTTCTGCGCTTTGAGCGCCGATGCGCAGTCCGAAATGAGAGCGTCACGCTCGGCGATGCAGCCGAGAACGCCGTATCCGGTGACTGCCTCTATACGGCGGACACCCGCCGCGACGGACGATTCGGAGATGATCTTCATAAGTCCGATCTCACCGGTGTTCGAGCAGTGCGTGCCGCCGCAAAGCTCAAGCGAGAAATCTCCGGCGCGGACCATGCGGACGGTCTTTCCGTACTTTTCGCCGAACAGCGCCATTGCGCCCGCTGCCTTTGCGGATTCGATATCGGTCTCGACCGAGGTCACCTCCTCGGCGAGGAGGATGTGCTCGTTCACGAGCTTTTCAATCTGCGCGATTTCTTCTGCGGTGAGAGCCTGGAAGTGCGAGAAATCGAAACGGAGCCGATGCGCGTCAACGTATGAGCCTGCCTGCTCGACGTGATCTCCGAGAACACGGCGGAGCGCCGCCTGAAGGAGGTGCGCGCCGGTGTGGTTGCGCTTGATATCGGCGCGCCGTGCGGCGTCTACCGAGGCTTTTGCGCTGTCTCCGACTTTGACCATTCCGGATACAATCTTTGCCGTGGAAACGAACACTCCGTCCGACTTTTTCGTATCGGTGATCTCAAGGTTAAAGCCGTCTCCGGACACGGTTCCCGTGTCTCCGACCTGACCGCCCGATTCCGCATAGAAGGGGGTAGGCTCGAGTATGATGCCGAATTCGCCCTCGCTTACGGCTTCTGCAAGCTCGCCGTCGCAGATCAGCGCTTTGACCTTTGCATCGGCGGTGAGAGAATCATAGCCGATGAACGAAGTCTTTGCCATTCCGGAAAGAACGCTGCCCGTGGCGTTGTCCCAACCGCCCGCCCCGTTTCTTGCGGCGCGCGCTCTCTCCTTCTGGGATTTCATGAGAGAGTCGAAGCCATCTTCGTCTACGCCGAGACCTGCCTCGGCAGCCACATCCTTCGTGATATCAAGCGGGAATCCGAAGGTGTCATACAGCTTGAACGCATCCTCTCCGGAAAGCGTGCTGCCGCCTTCGGACTTCACGGCGGAGATTCGCTGCGAAAGGATGGAAAGTCCGGAATCGATCGTTTGGTCGAAACGCTCCTCCTCGATGGAGATGACCTTCTTTATGAAGTCGCGCTTCTTCTCAAGTTCGGGATAAGCGGAAACGTTTTCGGCGATGACCGTTTCGCAGAGGGAGGAAAGGAACGAATCCTTTATTCCGAGCAGCTTGCCGTGACGCGCCGCACGGCGGAGCAGACGGCGGAGAATATATCCGCGTCCTTCGTTTGAGGGGAGAACGCCGTCGGAGATGAGAAAGGTCGAGGAACGGATGTGATCCGTGATAACACGCACGGACACGTCTGCCTTTGCGTCGTCGCCGTACTTTATGCCTGCGATCGAGCAAACATTGTCAAGGATACGGCGCACCGTATCTACCTCAAAGAGGTTGTCAACGCCCTGCATGATGCAGGCGAGGCGCTCAAGCCCCATTCCGGTGTCGATATTCTTCTGCGAAAGCTCGGTGTAGTTTCCGGCGCCGTCGTTGTTGAACTGCGTGAATACGTTGTTCCAGAATTCCATGTAGCGGTCGCAGTCGCATCCCGGCTTGCAGTCCGGAGAATGGCATCCGAATTCCTCTCCGCGGTCAAAGTATATCTCGGAGCAGGGACCGCAGGGACCTGAGCCGTGCTCCCAGAAGTTATCGGCTTTTCCGAGACGGACGATGCGGTTTGCGGGCATTCCGATATCCTTCGTCCATATCGAATACGCCTCGTCGTCGTCGGTGTATATGGTCGCCCAAAGACGGTCCTCGGGCATTTCGAGAACCTTCGTTATGAATTCCCACGCCCAGGTGAGCGCTTCCTTCTTGAAATAATCTCCGAAAGAGAAGTTGCCGAGCATCTCGAAATATGTGCCGTGGCGCGCGGTCTTTCCGACGTTGTCGATATCGAGAGTGCGGACGCACTTTTGACAGGTCGTCACACGGTGTCTCGGCGGCTCTTCCTCACCGGTGAAGAATTTTTTCAGAGGGGCCATTCCGGCATTTATGAGAAGCAGCGATTTGTCGTTTTCGGGAACGAGAGAAAAGCTGCCCAAACGCAGGTGTCCTTTGGATTCGAAAAACGAGAGATACATCTCCCTCAGGTCATTCAGCGAAGTCCACTTCATTTGTCAAAATCTCCTTAGAAACAAAAAATCTTATCAGATATAATCTTCTCCCGATACCGTTCGTTCGGGAAGTCGCGCGCAGAGAAAATCGAAGAAAGCATCGTTCGGCTCGAAAACGATGCCGACGGGCTTGTCCGTGCCGCTGTCAAATACGGCGAGGCACACTCTTTTCGGGGCGACGGACACCGTATAGCGGTAGAACGTGCAGCCGCGCAGAGCCTTTTTCAGTTCACGGTTCGAGGAATAGAACGCTGCAAGCCTGAGATACGAAAGCGACATTCTGCATTCGGCGATGCTGCGCCTGCCCTGCGTCCTGTATACTTCGAATACCTCTTCACCGCCGTCGTCGGCGACGACGTACCTGAATGCCGTAAAGCGGTATCTTATCGCAAGATAAAGACAGACGGTCAGGGAAACGAGCCCCGCGATCTGCACAAGTCCGCGGAACGGGATACCGGACGACGATACGGCAAATGCACATACCGCAACGGCGAAAAAACCGATTATCAAATAATCGGCAGTCCGCCCGTCGCTCTTCGGCGTATATTCCACGGGATCCACCTGCTTTCCGGCGAATACGGCAAAGGACCGTATTAAAGCCAAAGACCGCAAACAACTTGCGGTCTTTTCACTTAAGCTTCTTCTTTTTTAATGATTTCCTTACCGTTGTAATATCCGCAATTGCCGCATACACGGTGGCTGAGATTGAACTCACCGCAATGAGAGCATCTTACCATCGTAGGAGCGGTAAGCTTCCACACGTTGGAACGTCTTTTATCACGACGGGCTTTGGAAGTCTTTTTCTTCGGTACTGCCATTCCAATATACCTCCTTTGGTTTTTCGTATATCAAAATCATACGATAAAATCACACATTCAATTTATTATACAACATATTTTCTATCAAATCAAGTCTTTTTTCAATTTTCTTCTCAATATTTTTTATTTCTCCGCTTTCGGAGCGAAAAAACGGTCAATCATCCTCCATGGAATCGCGCAGACGCCTGAGCGCATCCATTCTCGGATCCTCGAAAACCTCGTCCGCTGCGCACGAGCACGGACCGTCGCGCAGCTTCTTTCCGCATTTCGGGCAGAGTCCGGGGCAGTCCTCCGAGCAAAGCGGGCGGAACGGAGCTTCAAGCGATATCTCCTCGGCGATATCCGCGTCGGGGAAGAGCGCGCTGTCCTTTACCGTGAGAACCTCGTCGGCATCGCAGTCGAGATCGCCGCCGCCGTCAAGCTCTGCGAATCTCTCAAATGAAAATTCGAGCGGGTATTCAAACTCCTCGAGGCATCTTACGCATACGCATTTCAGCGGAGCGTGCACCGTGAAATCCGCTTTGATAAATCCGTTTACATCCGTTACGCGGCAGTCGATCTGAGCCGGTCCGGCAAGCGTTACTCCTTCGGGAAGAAGGGCGCCGTCGGGGGAATCCGGGAATTCGAAGTCAAAGCCGAAGTCGAGCCGGTCTTTCCTTCGGTTCATGATCTCCGTAATATCAAGCTTCATGTGAATGCCTCCTTTCGTGAGCGGTGCCGATCATGCGCCGACATTTTACGGAGAAAATGCGGCGCGGCGGCGTATCCTGAGTTTCTACATTATATATTATCTCCGGATAAATGTCAATACCGACGCAAAAATTTACCGATAAGGTGTTGATTGAGGCGTGATTTTATGTTATACTCCTTTCGCAGGATATTCGCCGCACGGCGAAGAAAGGCACGGATATATATGAAACTTTTCGGTAAAATAATAAAGGCGGTGCTGACGGTTCTCGTTTTCGCCGTTATCGGCGCTTTTATTTTTCGCATAATCGTTGCAAACGCGGAATACGTTCTTGATGAAATAACGCCCACGGAAAATGCGATGAACGCATATGAAAAGCTCGGCGAGGACGCTTTCATGACAAACAGGATAGACGACACCGTATCGGGAAAGGAAGACGGTGCGGACGGATATTATTCGGCTTTTTCGTTTGTCTATATTCCCGAGTACGGCGAGGTGCAGGTGACCGCAAGGGTAAACGACAGCACCATCGACCGTCTCGGTCTCGAGGAGCTTCCTCATTTCTTCCTCAGAAATTACGCGACCGGCGAAACGTGGGACTGCGTTTTCTCCGAGGACGAACACAGCCTGATGTACGGATACCGCAGGATGGTGTTCGAAGGCATCAACATAACCGAGGATTCGGACATACTGCTCTGCATGTCCTCGGACGGATCGGATGTTCCGGAAAGCGAGCTTGTGATACACTTCCGTGAGCAGAAGCTCAAGGCGTATAAGCTTTCCGGAGCGGAAAAGAAATCACTCAGGGAGGGGATAAAGCTTGAACAGGATTAAATTTGTATCGATTTTGCTTGCGTGCGTGTGCCTTTCCTCTTGCGGACTCCGACGCTCGGATACAGGTGCCGACGTTACGCAGACATCGCCGTCCGGCGGAGCCGGCAGCAAGGTCACGTTGGCGGACACCGACGGAGGAGAGGAGACCCCGAAGGACAAAACGGTTCGCCTTTCCTTTGCCTGCGCGGGGGATAACATAATCCACGAATCGATCTACACCGAGGCTGCCGCAAAAGCGTCTTCGATGGCATCCGCGGGAGGCTACACAGGGAATTATTATTTTGATTCGATGTACACCGCGAATGTGGAGGCTCTCGTCGGCACGGCGGATATCGCGTTCGTGAATCAGGAGGCTCCGATCACGGGACTAAAGGCGTCGGGATACCCGAACTTCAATTCTCCTCCGGAGGCGGGGGACGCGCTCGTTTCAATGGGATTCGATATCGTGAACATAGCGAACAACCATATGCTCGATATGGAGAATCTCACCGAAGGATACCGCAAAACGATCGAATATTGGAAGACGAAGGACGTGCTCCAGATCGGCGGATACGAAAACGATGCCGATTACGAAAAGCTCCGCTTTTACGAAAAGGACGGCGTAAAGATCGCAATGCTTTCATTCACCTACGGAACGAACGGCTACAGGGTCAATTCGGCAAGCCCGTGTGTCGTTCCGCTCATAGACGACAGCGTGATACGGGAGAGAATAGCGCGCGCACGCGGGGAAGCGGATCTTGTATTCGTTTCGATGCATTGGGGCGATGAGAATACTCAGGCGCCGAACGCCGAGCAGAAGCGGCTTGCAAAGCTTATCGCGGACTGCGGCGCGGATGCCGTCATAGGGCATCATTCGCACACCGTCCAGCCGATTGATTGGGTGACGGGGGAGAGCGGAAAGAAAACGCTCGTCATTTACTCTCTCGGAAACTTCATTTCGACGCAGCTCAAAGCCGTGAACATGGTCGGCAACATCGTGACCTTTGACATTGTGAAAGAAGAGAATATGCCTGCATATTTGACAAACATCGTTTCCAACCCCACGGTGACGCATTACGTCGCGGACGAGACCGTTCACGATTCGCAGGATCTTCCCGTGAGAAGCGGCGTTGAGGTATATCTCATGGAGGATTACACGCAGGCGCTCTGCTCGGCGCACGGCGCGCAGCTCTACGGAAGCTTTACTCTCGATACGCTGAAAAAATATATCACCGACGTTATCCCCGACGAGTTTCTGCCCGCGTATCTGAAAACGTCGAAATAGCCTGTCGGGTCAAATTGTTTGTAAACATTTTTACAACGCTATTGAAAAGCGCGGAGCTATAGTATATAATATTTTTACGGAATAAATAAAGAAAGGTTTCTGGCTTTATGAATTATATTTCACTTCTTGAAGGAGAAGGCGCTTCGGTAAATCCCGTGCAGGGCATCGGAACGATTGTAATGCTTGTTGCGATGGTCGCAATATTCTATTTCTTCCTTTACCGTCCTCAGAAGAAGCAGGACAAGGCGCAGAACGAAATGAGAAACTCCCTCTCGATCGGCGACGAAATCACAACCATCGGCGGGATAATCGGAAAGATCGTTTCGATCAAGGAAGAGACTCTCGTTCTTGAGACCACAAAGGAAAAAACCAAGATCCGCATTCTCCGCTCCGCAGTCCGCACGGTTGACGTAAAAGCCGAGGACGCGCAGGACTGAACGGACACGCTCATAAAAACGAAACCTCCGCAGTATAATGTACAAACATTATCTGCGGAGGTTTTTTATGAATAATGCAAAAAACGAAGGCTCGGACGCATCGAGACTTGCGCTCGCGCTTTTGAAGGGGACTGCCGTCGGGATCGGCGTGGCGGCTGTGCTCATGCCGATTCTCGCGCTGGCGGCGTATTCGTCTCCCGATCCGTCAAAGCTTACCGTGTATCTGGGATATGCCGCGTTCGCGCTTGCCGCGGCGGTATCCGGGATCGCCGCCGCAAAATTCACCGGAGGCGGAATGCTTCCCGGCGCGATATCGGCGGCGGGACTGTCCGTGCTTGTTTTCGCCGTTTCTCTTCTCATAGACGGCGGAAGCGAGCCCTCAGCCGCCGTATCTGCCGCGTTTCACTTCGGCGCGGTCCTGCTCGGGGCGCTGTCCGCAGCAGCCGCGGGAAAGCGCAAGCCGAAAAAACGCGCGAAGCACTCATCGCCGAAGAAAGCACCGCGCAGACGATCGCGGTAAGCCGTATCATTCATGCGGCGGAGATGCCTTGTAGCAGGAGCGCGACCGCGTAAATCGGCGATCCGGAGGCATCTCCGACGAAACCGACGAAAACGGCGAATCCGATCGGCGTTCAATGACCGAAGTCCGGCGATCGCCGCCGACAGAAAATCCGCCGCCCCGCATTCCCGGATCGGGAACAGCGAAAGCGGCGGATTTTTAATTGATCGGGTTAAGAGCGTGAATTATACACGGACGAAGTGAGTCATAACGGCGGAACCGTCGTTGTTCCTCTCAAACGACATGTTGTATCCCGCTTTCATGAGAAGCGCGCCCGAGAAAACTCTGCCGCTTCTTTCCTCGCGGTAATATGCGTCGGGATCGAGTCCGCAGAGACGGATCAGGAACACGTTGCAGAGCGGGCTGCTCTTGGTAACGACCGTGAGAAGCACCTCGCTCTTGTCCTCGGCAACAAAGGACCATGCCGCACGGTTAAGATCCTCCATGGGATAAACATGGCGGTAGAGATCGCCGGTGCGGATAAGCTCGTTGTACTTGTGATAGTCTTCGACCTCGCGTCTGACCTCATCGCAGTCCTCCTCGGAAAGGCGGAGCGGATCAAGCTCATAGCCGAAGGTTCCCCAAAGCGCAACTGCCGCACGGGTGGCGAAGGGAGTACGCGCTGCCGCGGAAACGTGCGCGCCCATGGAAGATGCGGGGTAAACCATCGATGTGCCGAACTGTATCGACAGACGGTCGATAGCGTCGGTGTTGTCGCTTGCCCATATCTGGGGCGAGTAGTAGAGCATTCCCGCGTCAAAGCGTCCGCCGCCGCCGGAGCAGCTCTCGATGAGGAGATCGGGGAACGCCTTTGTCAGACGGTCGAACAGCTCGTATGTTCCGAGCATATAGCGGTGTGCGAATTCGCCCTGGCGATCCGCGCTGAGAGCGGATGAGGATGCCTCGGTGAAGTTGCGGTTGAAGTCCCACTTCACATAGTCGATGTTGTTCTCGGAAAGAACCGCATACATCTGCTCGAATACGTTGTCGCGCACCTCGGGACGGGACATATCGAGCATGTACTGGCTGCGTGCAAGGCTCTGTGCGCGGCCCTCGGTGTGGATGCACCAATCGGGATGAGCGCGGTAGAGATCGCTGTCGGGGGAAACCATTTCGGGCTCATACCAGATACCGAACTTGAGCCCTGCGGCGTTCACGCGCTTGATAAGCGAGGAGAGACCGCCCTTCAGCTTGTTCTCGTTTACATACCAGTCGCCGAGAGATGAGCTTGAGTCGTTTCTCTTTCCGAACCAGCCGTCGTCCATAACAAGCATCTCAATGCCGAGCGTAGCCGCTTTCTCCGCGAATGCGGCAAGCTTGTCGTCGTCAAATCCGAAGTAAGCCGCCTCCCAGCTGTTGATGAGCAGCGGACGTCTGATGTCGCGCCACTTGCCGCGGACAAGGTTCTTTCTGAACAGGCGGTGGAAGGAACGGCTGACGCCGCCGATTCCGTTTTCGGAGAACATCATGACAGCCTCGGGGGATGCGAATACCTCGCCGGGGGCGAGCGTCCACTCAAAGCCCTCGGGATTGATTCCGACTGTCACGCGTGTCGAGGCGAAATAGTCGTTGTCGGCGCTTATGAGATAGTTTCCGCTGTATATGAAGGTGAAGCCGTAGCAGTCGCCGCATTCCTCGCGGGTGTCGTGACGGGGCATTATGACAAAGGGGTTGTGGCTGTGTCCGGAAGCGCCGCGCACGCTCGAGATCGACTGGGTCATGTGTCCGAGAGGCGTTCTCGAGAGAGTGCACTCATGTGCATGGCGTCCGTGCGTGGTGATCATGTCATAGTCGCCGAGCGGCAGATTTACGCAGGCGGATGCAACATTCTCGAGCACGAACGGCTTTGTGCCTTCGTTCTTCACCCGTACCGAACGGGTAATTGCGGCATTGTTATTGAAAGCCGTGTAGATGAGGGTGACAAGCGCGCCGGTCACGGGATCGGTGAGATCGACCTCAAGCGTGTCCGCTTCGCTCTCATCGTTTACATAGGTTGCGGGAAGTCCTTCTATTCCGTTCTTTCCGGCATAGATGCGGTGATCGCGGTAAACGAGATCGCAAACGAGGTTGCCCTCCGCCGCCTTCGTCGAATATGCGGTCAGACGGTAATCTCCCATTCCGGTCGTCGGATACTCAAACGGAGACATATTCGGCGCATGGGTGCCGTCGTAGGGACCGCCGCCGAGATAGGGCGAGAAGGAGTCGCACGCGACCTGTCTGAGGCGGAGAGAATCTACGTTATCGTCGGGGATCGACGCGCCGAAATAGAGGTGCACGAGACGTCCGTCCTCATGGATCTCAAATATGTAGCTTGCTTCGGCGGAGTCAAGCTTGAATATTCGTTTTTCTTCGTTAAAGCTTACGCTCATTGTATGTTCCTTTCGGTTTTCAAAAGTATGGTACATATGAATGATATCATATGCCGGCGTCGATTTCAATAGAAAATGAGCAAATTCATTTAATTTGATATTGAAATATTTCTTCCGCTGTGATATACTTTTCTTATAAAACAAAAAGGAGAGCGCGCACATGGCGCGGTTTTGTCATGAACAATTCAGTTAACGCTATCGATTACGTCGTTTCCAAAAAGGCGTCGGGATCGAATCTTATCGCAAGAATACTTCTCGTCGTTCTCTATGCCGCAGTCGGAATCGGTATTATTGTGGGACTCAACGCCGTTTTCCCGATCGTCGGCATCATCGCGGGCGGTGTACTTGCCCCGATCCTGATCTACATACTTTTCGCTCTTACATGGACTCATGTCGCATATGACCTCAAGTATCAGATCTACACCCCCACCGCAAATCTGAACGAGGTTCCCCACACCGTGGTCGAGTTCGACAAGATCAAGAGAAACAAGAAGAAGGAAAACGTCGATCAGGTGATCTACCGCCGCGAGATCCGCGAGGCTGAGGTCATCGCTCCCTATACCGAGCAGTACAAGAGCCAGTACACAGACGGTGTAAAGCGCACCATCGATTTCAGAAGCGCACCGAATGTGACCAATGACTGCTACTTCTTCCGCTTTGCGGAGAAGGACGGCTCAAAGACGGTAATTATCGTTGAAGTCGTTGCAAAAATGGTTGACCGCTTCAAGTACAGCAACAAGGAAGCTACCGTGGTATCCGAGGTTTCCCGCTGAGGCTTGTCATAATCGGGACATCCCTCCGATATACTTGTTATATCGGAGGGATTTTGTTATGCGTAAATTCAGATTCTTTATATTTTGTTCGGCGGCGCTTCTTCTCATTTTATCGGCGTCGTGCGCCTCAAACGGCGGAGAGAGCGCGTCTCGGGACGAGTCTCTGTTTCCCGAAGGGGCGATCGTGGAATTTGCCTCGGAAGACGGATACAGGCTCCGCGTGGACCGGATCGAGGGCTCCGTTGGGATAACGGAGCCGGAGAACCTCCGCGGTGTCGTCTTTACATTCCGCGGCACGGAGAACCGCGTGAACTGCGGTGAAACGTCAATACCGCTTTCCGACGGCGCGTGCGCGGGAGGGCGTGATTGGCTGAACGCCGCGCGAGCGAAGGGCAAGCGCAAAGGGGATACGCTTGCGTTTGTCAGGGACGGAGCTTGCTTTGAAATAAAGTATGAAAACGGTGAGCCCGCCTACGTTACGATCACGCGGGGCGGGATTGAGCGCCGTGCCGCGATAACGGTGGAAAAATCGGATTGACGGCACGGGGCTTTTTGCGGCAGACAAGAACGCCGCGGGATTTATCGCGGAAGCGGCTTTGATAAATCCGTTCGGCGCACCGTGACGTGACGGCGGATACGCCGCCGAAAAAGCCTGCCGCATGAATAAAAATCCACCCGCTTTTCGGGTGGATTTTTCGCTTAAATGTTTTTGTCTTTTCACTGTCTGGCGGTTCGCGGCAGACTGCGAATCCTATTGGTTTTTCGCTCGGTTATTTCGTGTTCGCGTATTTTCAGGGAGCGGGGCGCACGGTCTCTCCTTGAGGGAGATTGCGGCGGGCGCTCTTCCAATTTGACCAAGCCTCTTTTTCAAGCGTTTCGCTTATGGATACTGCCGTATTTCCCATGACTTTTATATTCTTTATGCTGTATCCGTTTGATTTCAGACGCGATATCATGCGGTCGTACTTTTCGGAAAGCTCCGCGATCCTTGCGGTGTCGCCGTCGTCGTATGCTTTGAAATACTCCGAATAGCAAACGCCGTAGTACATCGCAACGGTAAGAAGCTCACACTGAGCGCGCTGCAGGTCGGTCTCAGCGAGAAGCACGGCGCGCTCGAGAAGCTTCTCCATCCTGTCGGCGTTCTCGATGAAGTAATACGGATTCAGGGTATCTGTCGTAACGTCGGTATACCCCCAGCTGTCCCAGCATCCCACGCCTTTCTGGGATTCAAGCCTCATTTCCGTATATTCTTCGATATAACGGTATCCTTCGCCGTATTCAAGCTCGAAGCAGCGGCTTGCAAGCTCACCGTATTCCTCGCGCGTCATGTCCGGATTCCACATCAGCTCTTCCGCCATCGCAATCTCGATAAGCTCTGTGCCGAATCTCGCCCAGTGGCGCATCCAATACAGTCCGCGCACTCCGAGCTCTCTGTACCGCTGAAATTCTTCGTAGAGCTGATCGATTATCACATACGGCTGGAAGTTGCCCATGTCGTAGTCCCAGATGTAGATGTTGTCCGAAAGTGCGCACCATTCTTCAAGCCACCTGTCGAAATCGATATTGCTGTAGAGCGAATTGTCGGAAAGACCGTATGCGCCGCGCTTGTCCGTGCATTTTCTTCCGGTCATGGGATGCGCGGAGCAGCCGCCGTCGGTACAGTATGTGACGTATACGTTTTCGTTCGGTGCGGTCTTGCACGCGGGCTGTGTCCCGTGATACGCGAAAATCAGGTATTTCAGACCGTCGTAATTCTCGCTCATGGTCTCCTCGACCTCATTTGCCCAGCGCACAACGGCCCCCGACACCGCGCCGCCTTCCTCGAGATAGACTTTCATGCAGTTTGTGCAGTGGCAGTACCATGCGTTGTCGCCCTGCGAAATATCGATCGATTTGAGGCTTTCGCCGATAACCATGCCGGACGCGAGCAGCCCGTCTATATATTCCGTAAGGCTGTCGCACAGCGTCAGACGGATATCCTCATCGGTATAGCATATCTGCGGGACATGGATCGACGGAGCGTGGCTCTGCAGCCACTCGTTGTTTTTCTGAAGTCCGTGGTTTGCCGCTTTTACGGGCCCGTATGACAGCTGCGCCGAGGTTGCCTCGGTGCGTTCGTTCCTGCGCACGCTCTGATAGATCAGCCCGTAGCTGCTGAGCATCTGGTTATAGAAATCGCACATCGGGGTCTCCGTGACGAAAAGCCCGTCCTCAAGCGCGATCAGATCGGATTCCGGCAGAACGCTGAGTCCCACGATGAGCATCTTCCATTCGAACTCCTTCTCAAAGAAGCGGTAGACACCGTACATGCATCCGCGCGCCGCCGCGCCCTCAATCACGAGACGCGAGCCCTCGACGTAGTATTTGTACCCGTCGTCGCGCAGACTTTCGTCATCCGTGAAGCGGAATTCGACCGCGCAGCGGCGGTTCGTGATCCCTTCGGAGGCGGGAAGGTCGACGCCGCACGCCTTTTTGAGAAGCTGGTTGAATTCGGATACGGCAAACAGCATATTTTCGTTGTTCTCCGCGGGATATTCGATCGCGTATTCGGAGATGTCGTTTCCGGCTATTGTGAACTTGTCAACGCGGCTTCCCTCATGATAGACAGCGCTGAGCCCGTCGGATTCGTTCTTCTCGACCGCATTCGCATATTTGCGCGCCGCGGCGTTCAGTCCCGATGCGGTCTTTCCGGCGATAAGCGCACGCCCGTCCTCGACACGCACGATGTATCCGTCATCCTCGAAATCGGTCATGTCAACTCCGTCTGAGCCTCCGACCGTGATGTAAACGCTGTCGGTCAGATTTTCTCCGAGGCGGTTCGTGAGATACAGCGCGCTCTCCTCGGCTTCCGAGGACGAAACGGTGATCTTCGGAGAATAATTTTTCGCGGTGGTCTGCGCGCACGATGCGAGAGATGATGCGGCGATCACGCAGCACAGCGCGAGGGAGAGAAGTTTTTTCATTTGGCTGTATACCTTTCTGATTGGTGGTTATACACAATTTTAACACATCTTTTCATGAAACTCAACATCCGATGCTTTTGAATGCGCAATCTCTCTATATAGACAAGGCGCATTCCGAGAAAATCCACTGAATGCGACCTGCGGGCTCGGTCGGCGGGAATTCGGCGTGCGAAGCTGCGCGCGAATACGCTTCATTTTTCACCGCGGCGAGCTGCCGAATCGAAAATATATATCGTTTTTGCAGCCCGACGCGGGATTTACACCCTGCGGACGGATACCGATCACTTTGCCTTATTGTAGGATGAAGAAGTGGGGAAGTCGTTCGCGGAAAAACTGCGGGAACATAAAACGAAGGGGCTGTCATTTGACAGCCCCTTCGGGACAAATCGGTATTCGGCTGCGGGATTAATACATACCACCCATGCCGCCGCCCATACCGCCTGCGGGTGCAGCCGGTTCCGGCTCGGGCTGAGATACAACGAGAGCCTCGGTGGTGAGAACGGTGGAAGCTACGCTTGCCGCGTTCTGGAGAGCGCTGCGTGTAACCTTGGTAGGATCGACGATTCCCGCCTCAACCATGTCGCAGTAGGTCTCGGAAGCTGCGTCGAAGCCGTAGCCGACCTTGCCGCTCTTGCGAACCTTGTCAACGATGACGGAGCCTTCGAAGCCTGCGTTTTCGGCGATCTGACGGAGCGGAGCCTCAAGTGCGCGTACAACGATGTTTACACCGGTCTTTTCGTCGCCTTCAACGGTGTCGGAAAGCTTTGCCACATCGTCAATGACGTTGATGTAAGCGGTACCGCCGCCTGCAACGATGCCTTCCTCAACTGCTGCGCGGGTAGCGTTGAGGGCGTCCTCGATGCGGAGCTTCTTTTCCTTCATCTCGGTTTCGGTAGCTGCGCCGACCTTGAGCACGGCAACGCCGCCGGAAAGCTTTGCAAGTCTCTCCTGAAGCTTCTCGCGGTCGAAATCGGAGGTGGTGGTCTCGATAGCGTTCTTGATCTGGCTTACGCGGGCTTTGATTGCCTCGGGATCGCCTGCGCCGCCGACGATGATCGTGTTGTCCTTGTTGACCTTGATCTGACGTGCGTGACCGAGCTGCTCGAGAGTGGCTTCCTTGAGCTCAAGTCCGAGCTCGCTCGAGATGACCTCGCCGCCGGTGAGCACTGCGATGTCGCGGAGCATTTCCTTGCGGCGGTCGCCGAAGCCGGGAGCCTTGACCGCTACGCAGTTGAACGTGCCGCGGAGCTTATTGAGAACGAGAGTCGTGAGAGCTTCGCCTTCGACATCCTCTGCAATGATGAGCAGGCGTGCACCGCTCTGGACGATCTTTTCAAGAAGGGGAAGGATCTCCTGGATGTTCGAGATCTTCTTATCGGTGATAAGAACAAGCGCGTCGTCGAGAACGGCTTCCATCTTGTCGGTATCGGTTGCCATGTAGGGGGAGAGATAACCGCGGTCGAACTGCATGCCTTCGACTACTTCGCAGTAGGTTTCGGCGGACTTGGACTCCTCAACTGTGATTACGCCGTCTGCGGTGACCTTTTCCATAGCGTCTGCGATCAGGGTACCGATCACCTCGTCACCTGCGGAGATAGTGCCTACGCGGGCGATGTCTGCAGTGCCGTTGACCTTCTTGGAATTAGCGGTGAGGTCTGCGACGGCGCGGTCTACAGCCTTCTGGATACCGCGGCGGATAACCATCGGGTTTGCGCCTGCGGTTACGTTCTTCATGCCCTCGTGGATGAATGCCTGAGCGAGAAGAGTAGCGGTGGTGGTGCCGTCTCCGGCAGCATCGTTGGTCTTGGTCGCAACTTCGCGGACGAGCTGTGCGCCCATGTTCTCGGATGCGTTCTCAAGCTCGATCTCCTTTGCGATGGTAACACCGTCGTTAGTGATCAGCGGAGTGCCGAACTTCTTGTCGAGGACAACGTTTCTGCCCTTCGGTCCGAGAGTGATCTTAACCGTATTTGCAAGCTTATCTACGCCTGCGAGAAGAGCGGATCTTGCATCTGCTCCGTAAAGAATATCCTTAGCCATTGTAAATCCCTCCTGTTATTACTCAACTATTGCGAGAATGTCGTTCTGACGAACGATGTTGTATTCGGTATCACCGCACTTTACTTCGGTGCCTGCGTACTTGCTGGTGATTACACGGTCGCCGACCTTAACGGTCATAACGACTTCCTTGCCGTCTACGAGTCCGCCCGGACCTACCGCAACGACCTCCGCCATTTGAGGCTTTTCCTGAGCACTGCCGGGGAGAATGATTCCCGCCGTGGTCTTTTCCTCTGCTTCGATCGCCTTTACTACAACGCGGTCTGCCAAAGGTTTGATATTCATAATATACCTCCTGCTTTTGTGCATCGCACTTTATTTATTTCGTTAATCTGATTTAGCACTCACTGTGCCTGAGTGCCAATCACATGATATATTCTATACCCGGCATATAGAAAAATCAAGGGAATTTCGAAGAGTTAACATATCGTTTACAAAATATGCCTAATATGTTTTTACACTGACTTGCGGCGAGTGCTAAACGGGCGGTGAAAAGCCCGAAAAAAGGGGAAATGACCGCGACACGTCCGCACGCGGATGGAATAATCCGTGCGGATCGGGCGTAAACTGTAATATGCTTGATAATATTAACGCTCTTCTGTCGGGAATGATAATGCCCGTGCTGCTTCTCGGCTGCGGGCTTTTGTTCTCGTCGTATCTTCACTTTTTCTGGATTGTGCATCCGGTGAAATTCTTCCGTTCGCTGAAAAAGGGTCTGACCGGAGGGGGACAGACACCGTTCAAAGCGATGACCGTGGCACTTGCGGGCACGCTCGGCGTGGGGAATATCGCGGGTGTGGCAAGCGCCATTGTTGCGGGCGGCGCGGGCGCGGTGTTCTGGATGTGGGTCAGCGCTCTACTTGCGATGGGGGTAAAGTATGCCGAGGTCGCACTCGCCGTGGCTCACCGAAGAAAAAACGCCGACGGCTTTTTCGGCGGCGCGATGTACTATATGTCGGATATGCTTTCTCCGCGGCTCGGCGGATTTTTCGCGCTCCTCTGCCTCGCAAATTCCCTTGTCACGGGGAATATCGTTCAGTCGAACGCCGCCGCCGCGGTGTATTCCGAGCACATCCCGCCGATCGCGGTCGGAGCGGTCATGTGCGTGCTTTCGCTTGCGGTGACGCTCGGCTCTCTCAGGCGGATCTCCGACGTGACGGTGAAGCTTATCCCGTTTCTTTCGGGAGTGTATATACTTCTCTCCCTTTATATAATATTTGCGAACACGGAAAGGCTTCCCGGGATATTCGCCGACATATTCGGCTCCGCATTCTCGCTTAAAGCCGCGGCGGGCGGAGCGGGAGGCTTTGCGCTGAGCCGCGCCGTGCGCTTCGGAGTCACACGCGGCATACTGTCGAACGAAGCGGGGTGCGGCACCGCGCCGACCGCGCACGCCTCCGCAAATACAAATTCCCCTCACGATCAGGGGAATTTCGGAATATTCGAAGTGTTTGCGGACACGGTGGTGATCTGCACGCTGACGGCGGTCGTGATACTTCTTCTCGGCGACGGCAGGGGCGAGGACGGAGTAAGGCTTTCGGTCCTTGCGTACCGCACGTTTGCGGGACGCGCGGCTGGGCATGTGATCTCGGTATCCGTAATTCTTTTCGCATACGCGACGGTGATCTGCCAATCGTACTACGGCGTGGTCGCGCTGAGATATCTTACGCACAGCCGCCTTGCGCTCGGAATTTATTTCGTGCTGTTCGGCATTTCGTGCATCGCGGGGAGCGTCATCGGCTCCGCGCTCATGTGGAATATCGCCGATCTGTGCGTGTCGGCGATGACCGCGACGAATGTCGTTGTGCTTTTGTATGCGTTCTTCAATAAGCGTGAGCGCCGCCTCATGCTTCCGGGAGACGGCGGCTGATTCTCAGTCCTCAAACCACAGACCGGAGTCCGGCGGGACTTTCTCTTTGCGCTCCTTCGGCATTGTGCGGAAAAGAGATGCGGGATGCACTTCGGCGGCACCCGCTCCGAGAAGCAGTGACGCGCATTTTTCGACGGTTGAGCCGGTGGTGACGATATCGTCGATCAGTATGAAGCGTTTTCCGGCGACCTTTGCTCCCGGCTTCAGTCGGAATGCGTCCGATACGTTTGCGCGCCGCATTGCGGCGTCGAGCTTTTTCTGATCGGTGCCGCCGTTTCGGATGAATACCGCGTCGAATCCGGCTCCGATGTACTCGGCGGTCAGCGATGCCAGACGTTCCGACTGATCGAAGCCGTATTTCCTTTCGGCATCGCGGCTCCTCGGCGGAAATGTCACGGTGAAGTCCGATATGTCCTTTCCGATATCGGAGCTCAGCGCGGCGGCGAGAGAACGCGCGAAGAATTTACGGATGTCGCGGTCGTATTCGCGCTTGAATCGGTATACGAGACGTCCGATATCGCTGTCCGCTCCCGTATAAAATCCGAGCACCGTGAGCTTGGAGGTATCGGCGGACGCACCGCGTCGGCAGCGGCATGATTTCGCACCTTCTCCGCATACGGGGCAGGTGAGCGCGAGCGCATCGGAATATGCACCGAGGCACTTTTCGCACATTTCCGCGCCGCGGTCCGGATCGAGAAGCTCTCCGCAAAGGATGCACTTTCTCGGAAACACGGTGTCGCAGATGCGCGCGGCGATGCGGCGCAGTGTAAGCTTATTCACCGAGCGCCTCCGTTATGTTCTCCTTCAGGCGGGTGAGGCGTTTTGTGTGCCCCGTATTCTCGATCATCGTCGAGAGTACGGACGGGTCGCCGACGAGTATAGCCATACGCGAGGCGCGTGTGATCGCGGTGTATATAAGGTTTCTCGTGAGAAGCATCGGAACGCAGCGGTAAAGCGGGATTATGACAAACGGGTATTCGCTGCCCTGACTTTTGTGAACCGTCACGGCGTAGGCGTGGTCAAGCTCGTCCGCAAAGGCAAAGTCGTAGTCGCAGATCCTTCCGTCAAAGTTTATTCTGAACGTGCCGGAGGCGTGATCCACGGAAATAAGCTGTCCGATGTCGCCGTTGAATATTCCGACGCCCGAAACCGAATCCTTCTCCCATTCGACGGAGTAGTTGTTCTTGGTCTGCATTACCCGATCGCCGTCGCGGAATATCTTTTCTCCGAATGCCTTCTCCGCTTTTTCGGGGGCTCGGGGGTTCAGAAGCTGCTGAAGGCGCGCGTTCAGCTCGACCGTGCCGGACGCGCCCTTTCTCGACGGTGTTATTATCTGTATATCTCCCGCGATGTCCTTTCCGTATTTCGCCGGAAGCCGCTTTTTTATAAGCTCGGCGACCGTAGATGCGGTTTCGCCGTCGGAATACCGCGGCATGAGAAAGAAATCTCCGTCCTTATTAGAGCAGTCGGGAAATTTCCCTTCATTTATCATATGTGCGTTGGTGACGATCATGCTTTCGCCGCTCTGACGGAATATTCTCGTCAGACGAACGAGCGGAAACGCCTCCGAGCATATGAGATCGTCAAGGACGTTGCCCGCGCCGACAGGCGGAAGCTGATCCGCGTCTCCGATCAGGATGAGGCGCGCGCCGGGCTTGATCGCGCGGAGCAGGGAATGAAAAAGGAAGATGTCGATCATCGACGCTTCGTCGATGATAAAGACGTTCTCATCGAGAAGATTTTTCTCATCGCGGAGGAACGAAGCGTTTTCGTCGTCTCCGGTGTATTCCATTTCGAGAAGGCGGTGGACCGTTTTCGCTTCATACGATGTCGCCTCGCTCATGCGCTTTGCCGCGCGTCCCGTCGGTGCCGCAAGCGCGCACTTCAGTCCGAGCCCGTCGAATATCGATATGAGCGCGCGTATGACCGTCGTTTTTCCGGTTCCCGGACCGCCCGTTATTACGCAGACTCCGCCGGAGAGGGCGGCATATATCGCTTCCTTTTGGAGATCGGCATATTCTATATGCGAATCGTTTTCGCAGCGCGAGATAAGTATCGGAATATCGGTATCGCCGATTCTCGGGCAGAGACGGTAAAGCTGCACGAGCTTCGCGGCGCAGTATTTTTCCGCTTCGGCGGCGCGCGGCAGGCTTATGTATCTTTCACCGTTCGAGACCGTGCCGACGGCGTGTGACCTTTTTATCTCGTCATCGAGCACCGGGGCGAGAATCTCGGCGGGGACATCGAGAAGCGCGGCTGACGTATCGGTAAGCTCGCCCTCCGGCATCAGGGTGTTTCCCGTTTTCTGCATATATGCCGAGAGGACGTAGGAGATTCCGGCAGACAGCCTTTCGTGGGAATTCTTGTCGGTGCCGATCGTGAGCGCAATCTCATCGGCACGGCGGAATCCTATCCCGTGGAATTCGCTGCAAAGACGGTACGGATTTTCGCGTATCTTTCCGACGGAGTCGCGTCCCCATTTCTTGTATATCCTCATTGCGGTCGCGCCGGAGCAGAGATTGCGGCAGAACATGATCACGTCGCGCGCTCCCGCCATCTCACGGAAGCTCTGCGATATGACGGCGGCTTTTTTCTGCGATATACCGTTGATCTCCGCGAGCCAATCGGGATGATTTTCGATCACGTCGAAGGAGTCCTCGCCGAATTTGTCCACTATGCGGGAGGCGGTCTTCGGTCCGATCCCCTTTACGGCACCGGACGAGAGATAGCGCAGAATGTCCCCTTTCGTTTCGGGCATGACCCTTTCGAAGAATTCGCACTTGAACTGAACGCCGTATACCGGATGATTGACGAACGATCCGTATGCGGTGATCTTGTCGCCCTCGGTCAGATAGGGAAGCGTACCGACGACGGTGACGCATTTCCCCTCTGATTCAAGCAGGCAGACGGTGTATCCCGTTTCCTCGCTTGAGTAGATAACGGAATCCACAGTGCCGGAGACCGACATATTCTTTTTCTGTTCGTTTATCGTCAGCTCTTCCGGCATGGCATTCTCCTTTTGATAATAAGAAATAGTGAAGGCGGGTGCACCGCATCGTACATTACGGCAAGGCCGGGCGCTTTCCCCGGCATGTGAGCGAGGTTTCTGCAAAACGCACCGTATCGGCGCTTTTCAGCGAAAACTCACCCGCCCGAAAAAGCGTCATCACTTCATTTGTTTATTGTACCATATTCCGAACAAAAGTTCAATCTTTTGAGGATTTTTCCTCGGAGACATTATGCGGCTGTGATTCTTCGGAGCTTTTGTCGGAGACGTTCTCGCCGTGGGACAGCGTACAGCCGCGGCAGGCGATGCAGTTATGTCCGCAGTCGGAGCTGTTGTTCTCGTCGCCGTCCTCGCTTCTCCCGCCGCGCGTCATGAGAAGAAAATATACCTCGCGCGCGGCGCAGTAGATTCCGTAGACGGCAAATACGCAGAGCAGACAGCAAATTATTTCATAAAGCATAAAAATATCCCCCTGCGCTCAGTATATGCCGCAGGGGGAGTATTTGCAATTATCAAAGTCCGAATTCGCTTCTGAGGGTATCCGCGAGATCGGTCTTTTCCCAGAGTACGCCGAGCTCCTCGCGTCCCATGTGACCGTAAGATGCAAGAGGCTCATATATGGGCTTACGCAGATTGAATTTTTTGATTATCGCATCGGGACGCAGATCGACAAGCTCGCTTATCACATCGCCGAGGCGGGAGATGTCGCACTTTTCAGTGCCGAAGGTCTCGATCATGAGCGATACCGGGCGTGCAACGCCGATTGCGTAGGCAAGCTGGATCTCGGCGCGGTCGGCGATTCCCGCCGCAACGATGTTCTTTGCAAGGTAACGCGCGGCATACGACGCACTGCGGTCGACCTTCGTCGGATCCTTTCCGGAGAAAGCGCCGCCGCCGTGACGTGAAGCGCCGCCGTAGGTGTCAACGATTATCTTGCGTCCGGTGAGACCGGAATCTCCGTAGGGGCCGCCGATGACAAAGCGTCCGGTGGGATTAACGTATATTTTCGTGTCCGCGTCGATCATGCCGGCGGGAACGCAGGGCGCGATGACGTGATCCGTCATGTCGCGGCGAATCTCCTCGACCGACACGTCGGGGCTGTGCTGAGTGGAGACAACGACCGTGTCGATGCGCACGGGCTTGCCGTTTTCGTACTCGACGGTGTACTGAGTTTTTCCGTCGGGGCGGAGATAGGTGAGCGCGCCCGTCTTGCGGACCTCGGCAAGGCGCTTTGCGGTCGTGTGTGCGAGGGAGATCGCAAGCGGCATTAATTCGGGCGTTTCGTTTGTCGCATAGCCGAACATGATTCCCTGATCTCCGGCGCCCGTCTCGAGCGAATCGTCCACACCGAGCTTTGCCTCATACGAATGATCCACGCCGAGCGCGATATCGGGAGACTGACGGTGTACCGACTGAATGACGGCGCATGTGTCGCAGTCGAAGCCGAGCTTTGCGCGGTCATAGCCGATCCTGCGGACGGTTTCGCGCGCGACGGACTCTCTGTCGATGTGCGCGGATGAGGTGATCTCGCCCATTATGAGGATCAGTCCCGTTGTGCAGCTTACTTCGCAGGCGACGCGCGCGAACGGGTCTTCCTTCAGATATGCGTCGAGTATCGCGTCGGATATCTGATCGCATACTTTATCGGGATGTCCTTCCGTAACTGATTCGGAGGTAAAAAGTCTTTTCATTTTGATTTCCTTTCCCGTATCAAAAGCAGGCGGCAATACATACGAAACAAAAACGCCTCCGGCAGAGCGGAGGCGCGAATGTGCTTTGACCTCTTATCTGTCGGGAATTAGCACCTTGTCCTGCGTGCAAAGCAGGATAGGTTGCCGGGCTTCACAGGGCCAGTCCCTCAGCCGCTCTTGATAAGTTTGTATTTTTCTTTTCGGTCTATTGTATCACACATTGCGGCGCAATGCAATAGAAAATATCGAATATCGACGTTATTTTGAAAAAATTGTGCTCTTTATTCTTTATCCATAAATCAAGGATAAAAAGTTCTACTTATTTGTTTTAAAGTCAATAGCATATTACTTCGGTTTCAACAGCTTTTATTACATCATCTGAAATGGTATCTACATCCAAAACATACATGGTATTTAGCCTTGGATTGAAAAATCCAAGTTTTTTTATGCTTTTATAGACATCCATGTCGGAGTGTTGCCCCATAATATAATACATGAGTATTTGTAAAGTGTTCTGACTTGTTATTCCTGACTTGGATACCTTAAAATCCCACATTGTGTCTTCCGTAAGATAATCTCCGTCTCCGGAATCTACCGTTGACGTATATCCGGATTTAATAATGTTTTCTTTGCTGTCTTTTTCGGCAAAAACAAAACCTTCTGACGATATTGGTCCAACCTTATTCCAAAAGGATAAACTTCTTTGGATTAATGTTCGAATATTATCCATGGTCTGCTTGTCGGGGTTTATATCGTCCGCTCCTTTTGCTATCATTGCCCACATAATATTACGATACCAAACATCGTATGTAGCAATTTTACAGGCAGCGACAATTGAATCATCGTCCAAACCCTTTATTCGTCTCAAAAGTTTGAATCCTGAGTTGTCACCATCATTCGTCATAATAAACTGTTTTGCTTCTTCTTGAGACAATTCTTTGTCTTCCTTGAGTATACTAGACTTTTTGACATCTTTTTCAGAAATAGAATCGCTAAGAAAAGCAACTCTCCGGCAATATCCGGTTATTGATATTCTAAAAGCATCCTCCGCATTTCCAGTCATTAAAAACCTAGTCATATAATCTACAACCATGCCGATTATTGATGCATGAACATTTTCGCTTTCGTTCAAAACAATGCCGTCATCAAACACTGTTTTGCTAAACATCGATGGTTTTATATATCCGCCTCTTGGCTGTTTTATTTCTTTAACTCTACTCGTTACAGAACTCATTTGCAATTTCCTCATTTCTAAAAAAATAATCCTAATACATACCAAAATAAGTCCTATTGTAAATGCATCTTTTCACGCGCTATTTTGAAAAAATTGTGCTTTTTATGCCGAGCTCCTCGGGCGTTTTGTAGACTATCTCGGTTTCCTCGGGGATACCGTAAAGGATTTTGAATTTTCCCGCCTGATACGGATCACGGAAGGGAAGCGTCCAGCCGTACTTTGACTTCACGGGATACGAGAGCACGAGCGGTCCGTCCTGATCTTCACCGACGAACGAAGCACACGCATTTTCGTTGAAGCGGTTGACTTCGTAATTCGAAAAGTATCCGAATCCCACGGAGAGGAAGAGCATCAGCGAGAACGCGGCCGCGAGAACGGCGGAAAGGCGGAATTTCCGCTTTGTGATGGTGAGAGTCGCATCGGCAATCGCCGTGACAACGAGTATGCATAATACGGTTTTGACGGAAAACATCTCACATTTGACGGCGGCAAAGGACATGGCGAGAAGCGGAACAAGCGATTTTTTGAATACGCTGTCGGGCAGGTCGGCAAGCATGTATACGGTCGTGACGGCGAGGAAGATGACCGTAATGTAGAGCGTGCGCGGTCCGTATACGGGAGAGATCAGCATGGCGCCCGATACTCCTACGCAGGCGGCGGTGAAGATAAACGGAACGACGCTCTCCCCGCGCAGCGCGGAGATCATAAAGTATATAGTGCAGAACGCAAGAGAGACGACCGCGGAAACCGTAAGCTGGGCGACGGACGGAGTGAGTCTCGGGAAAAACTTTGTTCCGGCAAGTAAAAGCACGGCTGAAACTGAGCACGACAGAGCGGAGGCTCCGCAGAATACGGCGTATGCGATATTTCCTTCCCGTTTCCGCACGATCTCGATGAATCTTTTTCCGAAAGTGTATCCCGCAACGGTAAAAAAGAAGAGGAAAAAGACGAACACAACGCCGACGTTGAACACTATTCCGAAGAATTCGCTGAGGTTTCCTCTTATTTTTCCGAACAGGGACTTTGCGTAAAACTCCGGGTAATAGGTCTGGCGGATGGAGTTGCCGGGCGAGAACATCACCGTGGCGAATGCCGCCGCAGACGTGAATATGCTTACGATGTACGAGGTGCAGAGCTTCTTTTTCTTTACGGCGGCGATGTAGATCGGCATTACGATGCAGATGAACAGCGATGCCGTGGCGCTTTGCTCGGCGGTGAAGGATGCGAAAAAGGCGAGCACGGGAAGATACCGCGCGCCGCGCTCCTCATCGGCGAGGCGTGAGTAAGCGAAGAAGAGCAGCAGAGTGAGCATTACCGGGAAGACATAATTCAGTGATCCCGTCGCCCAATACACGGCTTCGCGGAGTATCGGAAGTCCGATCAGCGAGAATGCGGTGCACGACATGATAAGCGACGAGGGAAAACGCGCCCGGTCGTTTCCGGAGGCGATCTCGGCGACGAGAAGAACCGTCAGCGCAATGACGAAGAACTCGAACACCTTCCACGCCGCAAGCGGCAGATAAAGAAGCACTTCATCTAAAAGATGTACGAAGAATCTTCCGTTTGTCTGCGTATAATGGACTGCGGTCTCCGAAAGAAAATATGATATTCCGCGACGGAAAAACATGCTGTAATAGTAGTCGTCTCCGTAGCGTATCACGGGGATCAGGTTGAAAGCGTGTATTGCGAGAAATATCCCGTATACGATATAATGAAGTCGTTCTTTAAGCGCTTTTGCGATATTTTTCATTTTTCCTCCGAATCATTTCATAGGGATCAAAGTGTGTCGGCGTCGGCTTACGGAGAATAAAACGTCGATTTTTATACGGTGCGGTCTGCTCAGGCAAGAAAGGTGAGAAACGATACCAGTCCGTATGATGCAAGCGACATTATCAGACCGGCGATAAGTACTCCGCAGAATATTGACGGGATCGCGTATTTCATCCGCATATCGAGCATGGCGGCGACAAGAGCGCCCGTCCACGCGCCGGTTCCCGGCAGGGGAAGCGCGACAAATATAAGAAGTCCGAGGGATGCGTATTTCTGTACCTTGGGGGTGTTCTTCTGAGCTTTGTTTTCCACCCAGATGGCTATTTTGTTGAGGTGAGGGACTTTTTTCATCCATTCGAGTACATGACGGATGAAGAGAAGTATGAACGGAACGGGAATCATGTTGCCGATCACGCATATGAGGTAGTTCGCTACCCATTCGAGCCCGAGCGTCGCGCCTACCGGGATAGCCGCGCGAAGCTCAAGTACGGGGACCATGGAGAGGAAAAAGACCCAAAGGTAGTTTTTCAGTGAGAGCATATTACCGCCTTTATTATTATCAGATTAAAACTTTTAGAATATTCTATCATGTTTCCGAAAAAATGTCAATAGTGTCGAAGTAATAAATGATGCGGCGCATTTATTTTATCGGAAACGAAAAAACGAGTTGCCAAACGGTTGAAGGTATGGTAAAATTACAATGACCGTTTCCGGGTCATCACGCTCGTCGGGGAAGTTTCGCAATACCGCGCGGCTCCGCAATGATCGGGCGCGAGGACTGCACCGTCGTGCTGCGCGCACTTTTGCCCGCTTTGCATTCGGACAGAAAACGTGCAGGAGACATACTTCACAGCTTATCCGGATATGCGGTCCGTAAAAATGATATCCGCAAAGGAGAACCCATGTCGATAAAATTTGAAAAGAACGGGATGCGATTTCGTCTGAGAACGAAGAATACGGAATACGATCTCATGATTCTTCACGGAAAGTATCCCGTACATCTTTATTACGGAAAAAAGGTCCGCGGGCTTGATCCGCAGTATTTCCACCGCCTGCATTCGTTTTCGCCTTACAAGAGCGAGGAGGATGAGGAGCTTTCGCTCGACGAGGCGTTTCTCGAATGCCCGTTCTTCGGTTCGGGAGATTTCCGTTCCACCGCTCTTAAAATAAAGAACGCGGACGGCAATTCCGTAACGCTCTTTACATATAAGAAGCACCGCATTTTCAGCGGACGCCGCGAGATCTCCGGTCTTCCGTTTGCGCGCGCGGACGAGGACGCAAAGACTCTCGAGATCACGATGACCGACGATGAGGTTACGGGATGCACGCTGAAGCTTTACTACACCGTTTTCGAGGACTGCGATGTCATAAGCCGCTATTCGGTGCTTGAAAACCACGGCAAGGCTCCCGTAGATATCGAGAAGATGATGAGCCTCACCTGCGATATTCCCGGACGCGAGTGGGATATGATAAGCCTGCACGGCGCGCACTGCTGGGAGAGAAACGTCTGCCGCCTTCCCGTCAGAATGGGATCGCAGAGCGTGTTCAGCCGCCGCGGCGCGTCGAGCCACCAATTCAATCCGTTTATTGCGATAGCGGAGCATAAGGCTACCGAGGAGCGCGGAAGCGTATACGGCTTCAACTTCGTCTACAGCGGAAACTTCCTCAGCGAGGTCGAGCAGGGTCAGGAGGAATACACCCGCGTTCAGGTCGGAATCGGAAGCGAGAATTTCGGATGGAGGCTTGAGCCGGGCGAGGTATTCGAGGCACCGGAAGCCGTCATGACGTATTCGGCATCGGGCATCGGACAGATGAGCCGCAATTTCCACAAGTTCACCCGCGCGCACATACTTCCGCCCGACAAGACGGAGCACCGCCCCGTCGTCCTCAACTCGTGGGAGGCGGTGTTCTTCGACATAGACGAAAAGGTACTCATCGACTTCGCAAGGGAGAGCCGCAGATACGGAATCGATATGCTCGTCATGGACGACGGCTGGTTCGGCAAGAGAGTGAACGACCGCGCCGGGCTCGGCGATTGGTTCGAAAACCGCGAACGCTTCCCGGAAGGATTAAATGCGTTTGCCGAACGTGTGAAGGCGGAGGGCGTCGGCTTCGGAATCTGGATCGAGCCGGAGATGGTCAACCCCGACAGCGATCTCTACCGCGCGCATCCCGAATGGACGCTCCGCGTCCCCGGAAGAACGTCGTCGCTCTCGAGACATCAGCTTGTCCTCGATATGTCGAACCGTGATGTCGTCGAGTATCTCAAGACATCGTTTGAAAAAACATTCGGCGGTGTGCCGATCGACTATATAAAGTGGGATATGAACCGCCACCTCTCGGAGGTGGGCAGTGACTTCCTCCCGCCCGAAAGGCAGAAGGAGGTTCCGCACCGTTATATGCTCGGCGTGTATGAGCTTCTCTCGTGGTTCCGCAGCCGATTCCCCGATATTATTATCGAGACGTGTTCCGGCGGCGGCGGACGTTACGACCTCGGAATGATGCGCTACGGCGAGCAGATATGGACAAGCGATCTTACTCTTCCGGCGGCGCGCACGGTGATCCAATACGGCTCCACGCTTGCGTATCCGGCGGCGACGATGAGCTGCCATGTTTCGCATCCCGGCGACGATCCCGACGAGATCGACTACCGTTGGGCGGTCGCAATTCACGGAATGCTCGGATACGAGATGAACATACTTACGGTCGATGAGGCGGTCAAGGCGCGCATTCCTCACGAAATTGAGCAGTACCGCGAGTACGAGCACCTCATAAAGGACGGCGAGCTTTACCGTCTGAAGAATCCGCCGGAGAACGGATGCGCCGCATATTATTACACGAACGGCGACAGCTCGGAGATACTTCTGTCTTTTATCCAGACGGAGGACAGCGTGAAGAATGTCTCATACAGGCTGAAAATCAGCCGTGCCGAGCGCGGAGCGGTCTATATCGACCGACGCAGCGGCGAAAGATTCACCGGCGACGAGCTGCGCGCGGGAATCGTGTACGAAACCGCACCGAAGCATTTTGCATCCGTGCGCTATCTTGTAAAGGAATAAGCCGCCGAAACGCGGTTCAATAAACAAAAGGGGATTTTTATGGAAAACTACATTTACAAAGGGGATCGGTACAGCCTTGAAATAGGCACTTCGGCGATCCGCGTTTATCAGGACGGCGTGAGAGTCACCGACCTCATGCCCGCCACATCCGTCGGAACCGTTACGGAGGTTGACGGAGAATTCACAGAGCATGAGGAGCACGGCGAGCGCACTCCCGCCGCGATTGAGAAGATATCGGACGGCGAATTCTTGTGGAAGGGAACTTCCGATCTGTGGAACAAGGAATACCGTCTGTCCTGCGATAGGGAAGGCTTTACCTATTCCGTGACGGTGAAGGGCAAAGGACGTATCGGCAAGGTCGATTACTTCAGCGCGCATCTTGAGGATACCGATTACACCTGCTCGGACTACAATTTCTGCGAATACTTCATTCCATGCGGCGGAACCGATCCGGCATTCCGCAATATAATGCCCGCAGCGCTTCCGTACCGCTCCTTCTTTGAGCTCCTGATTCCGCCGCCGTACTGCTTCTCGTTCCGCACCGAGGGACTTGACGGACGCTTCGGTCTCGGAATGTGCGCGAAGGACGGAGAGTACAACTTCTTCCACTTCGATTACAATCTCGGATTTAATACGCGCCGCCGCGGCTTCTATCTCTCGACCGCGCTCGACGGACATACTGCCGTTGACGGTGAATTCACTCTTCCCGTTATCCGTGCGTTCTTCGGAGACGACGATCTTGATATCGTAAGAAAGTATTCCGCTTATCACTTTGATACGGGGCTTTGCCGCAAAAACGAGAGAAAGGACATCCCGCGCTGGTGGAGAGGTCCTATCGTCTGCGGATGGAACGAGCAGGAGATGCTCATCACCGACGGATGCTCTCAGGCGGGAATGGCAAGACAGGACGCATACATGAAGATCGCGGACATGATAAAGGATCACAACATACGTCCGACGATGCTCATAATCGACGACAAATGGCAGAAGACCTACGGAGACTGCCTGCCCGATCCCGAAAGATGGCCCGACATGCGTGCGTTTACCGATGAAATGCATTCGCGCGGAATACATACGATCCTGTGGTTCCGTCTGTGGGGCGGCGAGGGACTTCCCGAGGATGAGGTTATGACCGGAGAGGGAATCCCGTACAGAAGCTTCAGCCTGAACTATCCGCCTTATGCCGACCCCACGAACGAGAAGTACCGCGCGCATCTCAAGAAAATACTTCATTATCTCCTTTCGGACGAAGAGGGATGCATGAACTGCGACGGCTTCAAGCTTGACTATTCGCTCATCATGCCTTACGGCAAGAGCGCAAAGTCTGCCGGCGGCAAGTACGGCGCGCAGATGACGAAGGAGCTTTACAATCTGATCTACAGCACCGCAAAGGAGATCAAGCCGGATGCGCTTATCAACGCAAGTCCGTGCCATCCTTATTTTGACGAGGTTTGCGATCAGGCGCGTCTCCACGACTATTCGTGGGATCTGCGCAACGAAACGGAGACGATGGGTCTGAGAGCAAAGCTGTTCGAGGCTGCTATGCCGGGCGTGCTTATCGATACGGACTCCGTAAACTTTGCAAACCATGACGACGCTATGCGCTTCTACCGCAATATGCCGAAGATCGGCATTCCGGATATCTACCGTTTTTCCGACGATCCGGCGGTCACCTTCACCGACGAGGATTGGGTGGAGATCGAGGCGATGATGAACGCATACTCCGACGAGATGGACGAGAAGTACGGAAAATAAATGAGCCGATGCCGCGAGAATCGGCGTGAAAAATAAGGCTGCCGCCGCAATTGAGTAACCTCAATTGCGGCGGCTTTTTATGCCGTGGAAAATAAAGCGGGGGGATGTAGGGCTTTTCCGGAGGTATTTTTCGCTTTGCCTGAAACTGCAACAGTTTGGGCGGCGTTTGGGGAGCGCAGACAACGGAGCATCAGCGATGACAACAGTTTTTGGGTGGGTACTCCGAGCGTGGGCAGATATCACAGCTGCCGGGGCGGTACTCCGCTCGGCTTGCGTGAGCGGTAGGCAAAATAAAAATCCCGCAGATAATTCTGCGGGATTTTTGAAAGAATCAGATCAATTACTCTTTGATCTCGATAACGACGCCGGAACCAACGGTACGTCCACCCTCACGGATAGCGAAACGGAGTCCCTTCTCGATAGCGATAGGAGTAATAAGCTCAACGCTCATGTCAACGTTGTCGCCGGGGCGGCACATCTCAACATCATCGGGAAGAGTAATCGTGCCGGTAACGTCGGTAGTTCTGAAGTAGAACTGAGGACGGTAGCCGGAGAAGAACGGCTTCTGACGTCCGCCTTCTTTCTCGGTCAGAACGTAAACCTGTCCGACAAACTTGGTGTGCGGATGAATGGAGCCGGGCTTGCAGAGAACCTGTCCGCGCTCGATCTCGTTCTTCGCAATACCGCGGAGAAGAAGACCTACGTTGTCTCCTGCTTCTGCCTGATCCATCTGCTTGTGGAACATCTCAACACCGGTGATAACGGTGGTCTTTCTCTCCTCGGTGAGACCGATGATCTCAACGGTGTCGGAAACCTTAACGGTACCGCGCTCAACACGTCCGGTAGCAACGGTTCCGCGTCCGGAGATGGAGAATACGTCCTCGACAGGGAGGAGGAAGGGCTCGTCAGTCTTACGAGCGGGAGTAGGAATATACTCGTCAACAGCCTTCATGAGCTCCTTGATTGAGTCGTATGCAGGATCGTTGATGTCGTTGGGAGCTTCGAGAGCAGCACGAGCGGAGCCGCGGATGATCGGAATATCGTCGCCCGGGAAGTCGTACTCGTTGAGAAGCTCACGAACTTCCATCTCTACAAGCTCGAGGAGCTCTTCGTCGTCAACGAGGTCGGTCTTGTTGAGGTAAACAACGATTGCAGGAACGCCAACCTGACGAGCGAGAAGGATGTGCTCACGGGTCTGCTGCATAGGACCGTCGGAAGCTGCAACAACGAGGATAGCGCCGTCCATCTGAGCAGCACCGGTGATCATGTTCTTAACGTAGTCGGCGTGACCGGGGCAGTCAACGTGTGCATAGTGACGTGCTGCGGTCTCATACTCAACGTGACGGGTGTTGATTGTGATTCCGCGAGCTCTCTCTTCGGGAGCGTTATCGATCTGGTCATATGCCATGAATTCGATATTACCGTTTTCGAGAGAAAGAGTTTTGGTGATAGCCGCAGTCAGAGTGGTCTTACCGTGGTCAACGTGACCGATGGTACCGATATTAACGTGGGGCTTGGTTCTTTCAAAATGTGCCTTTGCCATTGGAAAATCCTCCTAAAAATAATTTTTGTTCGTTGGACCGGATTACTGACCGGTTTTCTGCTTGATGATCGCTTCCTGAATGCTCTTCGGAACCTCAGCAAAGTGGCTCGGCTCCATAGAATACTGACCGCGGCCCTGCGTTCTCGAACGCAGCTCGGTTGCATATCCGAACATTTCCGCAAGCGGAATCATCGCTGTGATCTGTGTCGCACCCGGGATGTTCTCCATCGTCTGGATCTGACCGCGGCGCGAGTTGACGTCACCGATAACATCTCCGAGGTATTCGTCGGGAGTGATGATGGTGACCTTCATGATAGGCTCGGTGAGCACGGGATCTGCCTTGCGCATAGCTTCCTTGAAAGCCATGGAGCCGGCGATCTTGAACGCCATTTCGGAAGAGTCGACCTCGTGGTACGAACCGTCGTAAAGAGTTACCTTTACGTCTACTACGTCGTAGCCTGCGAGGACACCGTTCTGCATAGCGCCCTGAATACCTGCATCAACGGCGGGGATGTATTCCTTCGGAATAGCACCGCCGACGATCTTGTTGATGAATTCGTAACCCTTGCCGGGCTCGTTGGGCTCAATGATGATCTTACAGTGACCGTACTGACCCTTACCGCCGGACTGACGGGCATACTTGGTATCCTGATCGACGGTCTTGCGGATCGTCTCCTTGTAGGATACCTGAGGCTTACCTACGTTTGCCTCAACCTTGAATTCGCGGAGAAGACGGTCAACAATGATCTCCAGGTGGAGCTCACCCATTCCGGCGATAATCGTCTGTCCGGTCTCTTCATCGGTGTAGGTCTTGAAGGTCGGATCTTCTTCCGCAAGCTTTGCGAGGGCAAGACCCATCTTCTCCTGACCTGCCTTGGTCTTGGGCTCGATCGCAACACGGATAACCGGCTCCGGGAACTCCATGGACTCAAGGATAATGGGATGTGCTTCGTCACAGAGGGTATCACCGGTGGAGGTGTTCTTGAGACCTACCATTGCGGCGATATCACCGGAGTAGCACTTTTCGATGTCCTGACGCTCGTTTGCGTGCATCTGAAGTATACGTCCGCAGCGCTCCTTGGCGTTCTTTACGGAGTTGTATACGTTGGAGCCCGCCTCGACCGTACCGGAATATACGCGGAAGAAGCAGAGCTTTCCGACGTACGGGTCGGTCATGATCTTGAATGCGAGTGCGGCGAAAGGCTCTTCGTCGCTCGAATGACGTACCTGCTCCTCACCGTCGGGAGTTACGCCGGAGATCGGCGGAACGTCGAGCGGGGAAGGCATGTAGTCGATGATCGCGTCAAGAAGCTTCTGGACACCCTTGTTCTTGTAAGAGGTTCCGCATACGACGGGAACGATCGTGTTCGCAATGGTCTCCTTGCGGAGTGCGGACTTGATCTCCTCGACGGTAAGCTCCTCGCCCGCGCAGAACTTTTCGAAAAGCTCCTCGTCGGATTCGGCAACCGCCTCGATCATGGCATTCCTGTACTCCTCGGCCTTCTCGCGCATATCCTCCGGAATGGGCTCAACACGCATATCCTTGCCGAGATCGTCGTAGTAGATGTCTGCTTCCATATTGATGAGATCAATAATACCGCGGAATGAATCCTCGGCGCCGATCGGGAGCTGAATCGGCACGGCGTTAGCCTTGAGACGGTCCTTCATCATCTGGACGACGCGGTAGAAATCCGCGCCCATGATGTCCATCTTGTTGACGTATGCCATACGCGGAACATGGTACTTGTCCGCCTGGCGCCAAACCGTTTCGGACTGCGGCTCAACTCCGCCCTTAGCGCAAAGAACGGTGACGGAGCCGTCGAGAACACGGAGCGAACGCTCGACTTCTACGGTGAAGTCAACGTGACCGGGAGTGTCGATGATGTTGATACGGTGCTTGGGGTACTGGTTCTTCTCACCGCCCCAGAAGCAGGTCGTAGCAGCGGAGGTAATGGTTATACCGCGCTCCTGCTCCTGCTCCATCCAGTCCATCGTAGCGGCACCCTCGTGAACCTCACCGAGTTTGTGAGTGCGTCCGGTGTAGAAAAGAATACGCTCGGTAGTGGTGGTTTTTCCGGCATCGATGTGAGCCATGATGCCGATATTTCTTGTGCGCTCAAGTGAATACTCTCTTGGCATTGATACAGTTTTTCTCCTTCTTCAACGCGCAGATCAATATCTGTAGTGAGCAAACGCCTTGTTCGCTTCTGCCATTCTGTGCGTTTCTTCTTTCTTTTTGAATGCTCCGCCTGCTCCGCCTTTTGCATCGATTATCTCGTTTGCAAGACGCTCCGCCATAGTCTTTTCGCTTCTCTGGCGGGAGTACTGAGTCATCCAACGCAGACCGAGGGTCTGGCGGCGCTCAGCGCGAACCTCCATAGGTACCTGATAGGTAGAGCCGCCGACACGGCGAGCCTTGACTTCAAGTACGGGCATGACGTTTTCAAGTGCTTCGGTGAAGGCTTCAAGAGGATTGAGACCCGTCTTTTCCTCGATGATCTTGAAAGAATCGTAAACGATTTTCTGGGCAACGCCCTTCTTGCCGTCGAGCATGATGTTGTTGATGAGCTTGGTTACAAGCTTCGAATTGTAAAGCGGATCCGGTAAAACGTCTCTCTTTGCAATCTGACCTCTTCTAGACACTGAAATTCCCTCCTTCATTAAAAAATATGAGATCATTGGTACTCGAAATAAAATTCCGTAAATGCCTATCGGTCAGCCGTATATAAACAAATCATATTACAGCGTCAGTGATAGGAAAAAGGATTCGAGCGGCGCTTATTTCTTTGCGCGCTTTGCTCCGTACTTGGAGCGGGACTGGTTGCGTCCGCTTACGCCCTGCGTATCGAGGGTGCCGCGGATGATGTGGTAACGTACACCGGGGAGATCGCGTACACGTCCGCCGCGGATGAGCACGACAGAGTGTTCCTGCAGATTGTGTCCGATACCGGGGATGTAGGTCCATGCCTCCATACCGTTCGTCATACGAACACGGGCTACCTTACGGAGAGCGGAGTTCGGCTTCTTCGGCGTGGTGGTGGAAACCTTGGTGCAGACACCGCGCTTCTGAGGTGCGCTCAGAGCGATCGGCTTGTTCTTGATGGTGTTGAAGCCGGTCTGCATTGCGGGAGTCTTGGACTTGTAAGTCTTCTTCTGACGTCCCTGTTTCACAAGCTGGTTAAAGGTCGGCATTGTCTTCCTCCTTCTTGAAAGATTTGTTTATATACGACCGCGGACGAGAGATGCCCGCGAGAGGTATCATAAAAAGGATACGCAGGTATTTTTGCCGCGCGAAAGCGCAAAGATACAAATACCCTTATAAAAGCGTACATCACATTATAACACCGCCGTCTGCGCTTGTCAAGTTATTTTTCCGTTTTTTGCGAAATAGCCGGATTTGCGCACCGAAAGCGCCGTGATGGGCTTTTTCGACTGTGCGCGGCGACGGGGATTTTACATATTATATATCAGGTGCTATATATCCGGCGCACGGAGCGCCGTCGCACATCGGAGCAAGGGCGCAGGAGCTGGGATGCATAAATCCGGCGTTTTGCCGCAGAAGGGAAATTACCCCTTGACACGGAGCGGGAGGTATGGTATACTTGATACGGTAAAAAATTCAGACTTGCTCGGACAGGAGGGGTTGACATGAAACGCATAATTTTGTCGGATGTCATACGGCTCTCCAAATCAGACGGTGTCCTGCGGTAAAGTCTAAAGAACGTACACATCCGGAACCGGGTGTGTTTTTTATTGTAAACGGCGTCCCGGCGGGGCGCCTTTTATTTTTCTCCCGATATTGTGCGGCGGAGCCGATTACATACCGAAAATCGGACTGTGCCGCAAAGCCGGAATTTCCGGCATGCTGCCCGGTGAAAGCGGAGCGCGCGGCGATGCCCGAAAAACGAAAGGGGGATTTTGTGTCTGCACGCTTTGCCGCACGGGCAAAGCCGAACAAACGAAAAACTCGACTTTTAAAAACAAAAGGGGGAGTGCTTTTGAAGAGACTTGCATATTTTCTCAGAAACATGGATCAGGATACACATACATATCCGGAAATGTACGATGCCGAACTTTTTGTCGTTGATCCCGAACGGGCTGCGCCCGATAAATGCTTTGACCCGATATATTATAATGAAGATATCGGATTCAAAATCACGGGAACACACAAATTGGCGCAGGATAAGCCGACGGTTACGATCAATATCCCGATTGAAATGCTGAGCATGGAAGAGGATACGCTGCAATCATATACTTCCGCGGCGGCAGCCGATCACTGCCTGCGTAAATTTGCTCCGTATATCGACGGGCTTAACGCCGAGCTTTATAACCGAAGCCGTCCCGACAGCGAAAACGGGAAATATTATCTTTACCGCCCGGGCGGCGAGGTACTTTACCGCAACACCGTATACTTTGCGCTGTGTCCGCAGCGGGACTACGACTATCTGAGTAAAAACAAGGTTATTCTTTTGGACGACGGGATAACGCGCCTTCCGAAAATGTGTCTGTGCATACGGATGCTGGTACAGCTCCCGAAACGCAAGATTCGCAAGACGCTTCGGATGCTTTGCCGCGATCTTCCGGATGCAGTAGACAGATTCATCACGGAGTTTGATCCGACGTCCTTTGAGGAAGCTCTGAAGCTCGCCGAAAAGCAGAATGCTGTCCGCAGCTGGCTGAAAAACAGCGATTACTGCGCGTTTATCGCCAACGGAAGTATTCTGCCGAGAGCGAAGGGGACCGATCTCCCGATGACAGACGCCATACCGTTCAGATCGACGCTGGACGACGAGATCGAGGTCTGCGGCGTGCGCGGAATGGGGATCAGAAAAGGCGTGACGGTCATTACCGGCGGCGGATATTCGGGCAAATCCACCGTGCTTGATGCGATCTCTGCCGGGATTTACGATCATGCCGTCGGAGACGGGCGCGAGCTCTGCATAGCCGACGGCAGCGCCGTTACCGTATCCGCCGAGGACGGAAGAAGCGTAAAGCACGTCAACATCGCTCCGTTTATAAAGTGGCTTCCCGGCGGAGATACGTCCGATTTCTCGACGGATCACGCCTCCGGATCGACTTCACAGGCGGCGAACATTATGGAGGCGGTTGACTGCGGCGCGAAGCTTCTCCTGATCGACGAGGACAGAAGCGCAACGAACTTCATGATCCGCGACCGCATGATGAAGGAGCTTATAAAGAAGGAACCGATCACGCCGTTTACCGACCGTGCGGGCGAGCTTTACAAAACGCAGGGAATATCGACGATCCTTGTTATCGGCGGAAGCGGAGAATATCTTTACGTTGCCGATAAAGTTTACATGATGGACGATTATCTGATACACGATGTGACGGAGGAATCAAAAAGAATCTGCCGCGATCACGGAATAACGCAGGATCAGCCTCCCGAAGTGGAATGGACTCAGCAGAGAAAACTTTATTCCGATCATTTTTCCTCTTATCCTGAGGGGAGCGGAAGCGAGAAGCTTGAAGTATCCGACATGGGTATTATCACGATCGGGGATGAGAAGATCGACGTTCGCGGACTGCACGACATCATAACGTCAGCGCAGCTTGATGCGCTCGGATTTATGCTGAGGTATCTGGAAATATCAAATAAAAATCACGAGGTCGATCTTCCCGGCGAGATCGATAAGCTGTATCGGAAGATCATGGATACGGGTATGGACAGCGAAGGGCTTGATACCGTTTGGTCGTCTTATTTCACGAACTGCGAACGCTTTCTCGATCTTCCGCGCAAGCAGGAGCTGTTTGCGGTGATAAACCGTATGCGAAAAGTCATGATCGTAAAATGTGTGCATAAAAATTCATGATTTATCCTGAATATTCATTTCGCCGAAACAGCGCCCGCCTTTGTCCGATGAACGGATGCCGCTTTGATGCCCCAAAGGGCAAATATTGCCGAAAGTCACCTAAATATACAGGCTGCGTTAAAAAATTAGGCTTTTATTCGCAAAATTTCATGTAATATGACAACGGCGGAAACGAAAAAATCTGTTGACAATCCGTCTTGAAAGTGTATTATTATTGTATCTTAATTCATGGAGGATGTAGATGATGAAGAAAATACTTTCACTTGCAACGGCGGCTCTGCTTCTTGCCGGATCCCTCATATCATGCGACGGCAAAACAGGCGGTTCTTCCGACACCATCAAGATCGGCGGAGTGGGTCCTACAACCGGCGGTGCTGCCTCCTACGGAACATCCGTAAAGAACGGCGCGTCTCTTGCGGTTAAGGAGATAAACGACGCCGGCGGCGTGAACGGACTGAAGCTTGAGCTTTCCTTCGAGGACGACGAAAACGATCCCGAGAAGGCTGTCAACGCTTACAATAAACTGAAGGACAGCGGAATGCAGATTCTCATGGGAACTGTTACCTCCACCCCCTGCAAGGCGGTCAAGGACAACGCTCATGACGACAACATGTTCCTGCTCACTCCCTCGGGTTCAGCCGTTGAGTGCACGAAATACGACAATGCATTCCGTATCTGCTTCAACGATCCCGATCAGGGAACCGCATCCGCACGTTATATAAAGGAAAATTCTCTTGCGACCAAGGTCGCTGCCGTTTACGACAGCTCCGACGTATACTCGAGCGGTATTTACGAGAAGTTTGCGGCAGAGTGCAAGGCTGAGGGCATCGAGGTCGTCGAGAGCCAGGCGTTCACTTCAGATAACAAGTCCGACTTCTCGGTTGCGCTTCAGAAGATAAAGGACAGCGGCGCAGAGCTTGTATTCCTTCCTATTTATTATCAGGAGGCTGCGCTTATACTTAAGCAGGCAGACACCGCAGGTCTTGATGTCAAGTTCTTCGGATGCGACGGACTCGACGGAGTTATCTCCCAGCTCAAGGACGACGCTGCTCTTGCAAACGGCGTAATGCTTCTTACTCCTTTTGCCGCAGATGCAAAGGACGACAAGACCGTCAAGTTCACCGCGGCATACAAGGCTGCTTACAACGACGAGACACCCGATCAGTTTGCGGCTGACGGATACGACGCTGTATACACCATCAAGGCTGCGCTTGAAAAGGCAAATGTCACCGATGCGAATATCTCCGCATCCGACCTCTGCGACAAGCTCAAGGCTGTCATGACCGAAATCACCGTTGACGGAGTTACCGGAAGCATGACGTGGAACGCCGAAGGCGAGCCCACCAAGGAGCCGAAGGCTATGTACATTCAGGACGGCGCTTACAAGGCGATGGACTGAGCCGACATAACCGGACGTGATCTGAAATGAATAAATCCCCGGCGTTGCCTTCGTAAGTGAAGGCTTTCGCCGGGGATTTTTCGTCGTCGTACCTTCTTTAACGGCTCTGCCCGAAGCATCCGGGAATGTCCTCTTTGAGAAAGTCGGAGCGCGCTATGTACGGCGCTTCAATACGGTATCCTTTGCTTTTCATTATGCGTAATTTGAAGTCGAGAAGCTCGGCGGGAAGTACGGCGTGACCGAGTTCGTGAGTGATAAGTTTGCTGTGATCCGCTTGCCTTGACATTCTCGCGGGAATCGAGTATACTTATACTTACGAGGGCGGAAAAATTACCCGCACCGCAGAGATCGGAATCACGCTGAGCGACGGGAATATCGTGTCCCGAAACCTCATAAGCTCCGTTTTTTATACCTACGACGAGGAAAACAGGCTTACGAAAAAGCGCATCATCCCCGCCGACGGTGAGGAGCAGACCGTCTACTTCGAGAATTCGGAGGACGAGCACACCGCCGTCAAATTCACGGCTGGCGGACGGACCGTGACCTCGCACAGCAAAGCCGACAGCTTCGGAAGGAAGATATTCGACGAGCTCCAGCTCGGCACGGGATTCGTGTCACGGCAGTTCAGCTACCACGTCGGAGAGGTGACCGACGAGCACATCGCCGCCGGAAATCTCAAGTCAAGCCCCACCACGCAGCTTGTGAGCCGGATCGTATTTGCCGACGGCAGAACGATCGCTTACGAGTACGATGCCGAGGAACGCATAACGAAGGTTACGGACAGCGTTGACGGCGTGACCGAGTACACCTACGATGCGCTCGGGCAGTTGCTTACGGAGAAGCATGACGGTGAAGTTATCAACACCATGGTGTACGATGACTACGGCAACATACTGAGTAAGAACGGTGTAGCATATACTTACGGTGATTCTGTTTGGAAGGATCTGCTCACGTCATACGGCGGTCAGCCGATCTCCTACGACGCACAGGGTAATCCCACCTCATACCTCGGTCATACGCTGACATGGGAAAAGGGCAGACAGCTTAAGTCCTTCACGAAGTCCGACGGGACGGCGATTGCCTACACCTACAATGCGAACGGAATTCGTACCTCTAAGACCGTGGGCGGTGTCAAGCATACATACATGCTCGACGGAACGAAGGTTCTGAAAGAGGTATGGGGCAGCAACACGATCGTCCCGCTTTACGATGACGAGGACAGTGTCTGCGGAATCGTCTACAACGGTGAGCCTTACTACTTTGTAAAGAATCTGCAGGGCGACGTCATTGCGATTGTCGATGAGGATGTAGAGACTGTTGCGAAGTATTCCTACGATGCGTGGGGTGTGCCGGAAGTCAAATCCGATACTTCTGAAATCGGTATTGCAACGATAAACCCGTATCGTTACCGCGGATACTACTACGATAACGAGATCGGAATGTATTATCTCCAGAGCAGATATTACAATCCGGTTGTAGGCAGGTTTGTCAATGCGGATGAGGTTACGGATGAGTATGTTTCCATGTTTAAGGGTAACATATTTGAATACTGTGCTAATGCTCCTGTTGGTCTGATTGATATATACGGCTATTCCCCTCAGTATATTAGTAATCAAGGTGACGACTATAAGATTGACGGCAAAAAAATGAGAAATATTTCGTTCGGAATTGGAAATATTGCTCAAAATGGTTGCGGAGTGATTGCGGCATACAATGTATTGCTGTCAAAAAGTTCCAGAATTAAATTCAATAGTGTAAAAAGAGACATTATTCGTTTTGGAGGACTTAACGCAGGAGGTTTGTTAGGTGTTAACCCATGGGCACTTACAAACTATATGAGATCAAAGTTTTGGCTTGTTTATACTGCAAATTTTATACCATACTTTTGGGGAGCCAAGGCCGAATTATCTGAAGCGGTGATTGTCTTGGTAAGGTGGAAGAATTGGGTAATGCACTACATAGCTGGAATCAGTACCAGAGACGGCGGAGTAGGAGGCTCATTCAGATTTTATAATTCGGGATTAAAAAACAGAAAAGAAGAATCGATGGATGGTATTAGAATGTCTATATGGGATTTCCTTGATTATTTAAAATCCAAAAACGCGACGCCGATTTATTTTATAGGAGTTTACGGAAAGAAAGGTTGGTGGTGATTTCCGTGAAAAAGTATGCGGCCTTTTGCATTATCGCTGTTGTTGAGGTGTGTTTGCTGCTGCTTGGCTGGAAATTAGACATTATAAAATATCTTCCGGGAATGACGGATCCTTATTACGGCGAACGACCTTATGATTACGGGAATGCAAAATGGGTATGCGATTCATATAATGTATGGTTTGAGATTGACGTTTCGAATGAAGACATCAGACGTCAAAAAGGTGAAATCGAGATTGACGGCGTTGTGTATCCGTGCATAATCCTTTTTGCAATGCAGACGGATATAGTGGACATTTATATTGATTATCCTTTGGAGGCGCTTCTGTTCAATGCTGCCGAAATGAATAACGGCATCATTACAGGAGAGTGCGATTTTTCGCCGGAAACGTTGGTTATACATGTGGACCGTGAAAAAGATACGCTTTTAAACGGAAAGTATGAAACACTTACATTCCACCGCGAAAAGCTCAGCGGCAGCATATCGGAAAGCACGGATTAGCCCAGGGATTTGTTATTGCGGCGGAACGGTCTCCGATTCCGGCGTAAACGTTATGCGGCTGCGGCAGGGTATTTTGCCTGCCGCAGCCGAAAACTTGAGCTTGTTATTATGTGAGGTGTTGTAATGTTAAAACTTGTATTGATCGGTTATGGTTCCGATGAAGAAACAGTGCGGTATATCAGTGCGCTGCAAAACGAAATTTCCGACTTTATCAAGCAAAGTAAGATGCATCTTTATAATCTGAAAAATCTATGGAAGGCGGAAGCCTTACCGGATTTACTGAAAAGAAACTCGCGGCTGACATTTTCAAGTAAAAAAAGTACCTATTCGGATTATTGGGGTGTGGCAGGAGTTGAGGATTGTATGGAGTTATACCCGTGCTGGTTTTCGTCACTCCCTCACGATGACACATACCAGCCGGCTTTGCAGTACAGTGTTTCCAATATGGTTTCTCTGATCAAAAAGTGGAGCACTTACAGGAAAGCTTCGGAAAACTCGGAACTGTATGACCTTGAAATATCGTACAATTATGAAAAAATGCCGGGAAACAAGAGCAAATGTACTGTTGAATTGTCCTTGAACAACAGCGATTTTTATCCGAAGCCTATTGAAATTTTTCAAAGTATATTGGTTAAATCGGACGCGCTTTCCGACGGAGTGTTGACATCGGCATATGTTACGGACGAGCCTGCCGTTTCCGGTGCGGCGCTGCCTCATTATTTTGATGATTACGAATTGCTTGAAAACAAAGTCTTGGATGTAGGGTATGCGTTTTATTTTTGCAGGCGAATCGGGGAACTCAATGACGTCAACGAAACGGGAGACTTGAAACAGTACAGCGTAAAGAAATTGAAAAACGGAACGTTATATGTATTTAACGGAGCCCCGGAAGATTACAATTACTGTTCGGCTTGTTCGGATATTCCGTTTTTGAGCAAAATCAAAATTCCGAGTTATCGTTTTCTCGATTGGCCGTCTCTGTGCCGAAAGAAAGAAGTGCCTTTCTCCTCCGATGGAATTGTTTCGGTTTGTTATTCTCAATTTCCCCCTTATACGAGAGACCCGGAGATTTTCTTTTCTTCCGGCTATACTTTGGATAAGTTAGAGAAAATGTATGCGGAACGCACTGTAAACTGCTTTGCACGGTATAAGATAAAAGATATACTTTCTTCTTTATGATGCACAGCTTGAATTAAGCACGGCGACGCGCGGTGGAAAGACCTGCTCACGTCATACGGCGATCAGTCGATTTCCTACGACGCACAGGGCAATCCCACCTCATATCTCGGTCATACGCTGACATGGGAAAAGGGCAGACAGCTTAAGTCCTTCACGAAGTCCGACGGGACGGCGATTGCCTACACCTACAATGCGAACGGAATTCGTACCTCTAAGACCGTGGGCGGTGTCAAGCATACATACATGCTCGACGGAACGAAGGTTCTGAAAGAGGTATGGGGCAGCAACACGATCGTCCCGCTTTACGATGACGAGGACAGTGTCTGCGGAATCGTCTACAACGGTGAGCCTTACTACTTTGTAAAGAATCTGCAGGGCGACGTCATTGCGATTGTCGATGAGGATGTAGAGACTGTTGCGAAGTATTCCTACGATGCGTGGGGTGTGCCGGAAGTCAAATCCGATACTTCTGAAATCGGTATTGCAACGATAAACCCGTATCGTTACCGCGGATACTACTACGACAACGAAATCGGAATGTATTATTTGCAGAGTCGGTATTACAATCCGGTTGTAGGTAGGTTTATCAATGCGGATGATCCTGTAATTGGCGAAATTTCAAACGAAAAAACGTCGCACAACATTTTTACATATTGTGAGAATGAGCCTGTTCTTAATGCTGATTACCAAGGATTTTTCGTTATCAGAAGATGGATGGTTTCGGCAATAGCTGACTTTTTGCTTAGTTTACTTCCGGGTATTGGTTCTTTGTTTGCACCCGTAAAAAGTATTGCAAAGGCATACGGTAAAGCAGCACTTAAATCCAAACTTGCAGGTCCTTTAGGGTCTTTTGTGAAGTTTGTTGCCAGAAATGCTTCTAAGCTTCTTAATGGATTAAAAAACGGATTGAGTAAGTTATGGGGTGTGGGAAGGTGGATTGCAAACAAGATTCCCGTTGGAAAATTAACTTCCATGTTGGCAGGATTAACATCTTCAGTCGTGATTAATAAATTTCTTAACATCAAATGCTGATCGATCGAAACGATCTTTGGAAATCTTGGCACAGTTTCGAATACCGTACTCTGTATCGGGATGCGATTGCTTGGTGCAATAAAAATCATATCGGAAATGATGTAATCGTCAGTTTTTAAATTACAATCAACCCGGTGAAAGAGATACTTTTTGGTATGTTGACCGAGTAAAGAAATATCATAGAACCTTTTCAAATATTATATCCGCTTTGTGCCGTGTCGGTTTTGTTATTGATACGATTTGCGAGCCGTTGCCGATTGAAAACGCAACCGATTTCATTCCGAATATATTAAAAAAAGAACTTATAAAGCCGACCTTTTTAATTGTGAAAGCGAGAAAAATATGAATGAGCGAATAATTACCGATATTTCCGATTTTATATTTGTTTCCGATAAACCAAAGACGGTTGACGCTGTTTTTCTGCCGGGCGGATCGCACCCGGAACAGCCGGAATATGCGGCAAAGCTGTATAATAAAGGCTTTGCTGAATATGTTATCCCGGCGGGCGGAGTCAGTATAAAACGGGATAAATGGCCCGGTGTGCGGTCAAAGGCAGAAATATACAACGGCGACTACAAAACCGATTGTGAATTTTTCACCGATGTACTGATAAAAAACGGCGTGCCGAGAACGGCAATTTACGGCGAGGACAAGTCGGGTCATACACGAGATAACGCCTTTTTCTCTCGAAATATTGTGAACGATAACGGTCTTGAAATTAAAACGGCTATAATCGTCTGCAAAGCGTTTCACGCTCGGCGTTGCCTTATGCTTTATCAGTTGGCTTTCCCCAATACCGAATTTATTGTCTGCCCTGTGCATTGCTATAATATCACGAAAAATAACTGGTACATAACCGAACAGGGAATAAGCCGTGTGCTCGGTGAGCTGTCACGCTGCGGCAATCAGTTTCTCGGGGATATTAAGGAGTATTTGTTATGAACCGACTTTTGATTGTTGACGGAAGCAACCTACTATTTCAAATGTTCTTTGGTATGCCTGCAAGAATAGTAAACGAGCAAGGCAAAGCTATACAAGGTACACTTGGTTTTGTCGGTGCGTTGCTAAAAATTATACGAAGAACTGAGCCAACGCACATTGTCATATTATTTGATGGCGAACACGAAAACGAACGTTCAGCTCTCGATTCTGATTATAAAGCAAACAGAGTGGATTATAGCGAAACACCGGAGGAAGAAACACCGTTTTCTCAGTTGCCTGATGTATGTGCGGCACTCGATTATCTCGGTATAAAGCACACCGAAACGATCGCTTGTGAAACCGATGATTTGATTGCAGGATATGCTTTGACTTATGGGCAAGAAAATGAAATTGTTATTTCATCATTTGATAGCGACTTCTTATAGAAAGGCGAAAGCTTGGTTCGTATTCCCGCATTTTTTAATTATCACATCAAAAGCCATAAAACAGTGCGCATATATTTTATGTAGTAGCAGGATGATACAGGGAGGGAATTTTTGTGGCATATATAGTCTGTAATGAAATTTCGGACAAACAGTATCGGTGCTTGCTTGAATTTGCTCTTTCTTACAGCGATTTATTTTGTGTTTCAACATTCAAACTCTGCAAAAAGGACCTTAGCCCAACTTATTTTGACTTTTTTGAAATCGCAGCGCCTTCGGAAGTCGATCAGTATGAGTGCAAAAAGTTACCGCAGCATTATGAAAAGGGACAGAAATTTCGAGTATTCCGATTGAACGGCAGTAACAAGAAATTCATAGCGCAGCGGCGAAGCTTTTGGGAATGGTCACTTCCCGATCTGCCGGAGGACCTGTCATTTTTAAAAGACAAGAAAGTGTGGTTGAACTGTATCACGCACGAACGGATGGTGATAATCGATACAAATGATGACGTGGTTTATTCGTTCATAGACCGTTTGGGAATTCAATTGCGTAAAATGTAAGAAAACAAATGTTTTTCTCCGCACCTCAGATGAGGTGCGGAGTTTTTATTTGACATTCTCGCGGGAATCGAGTATACTTTAGGTGATAATTGATGTTTGCGGCGTATATGGCAATCCGGATAATCTGTCTCGGACGTGCATAGTAACTTTCCGTCATCTATGGCTTAGTCATAGGAAGGAGGAAAAATGAAGAATCTTAAAGTGGAGACTTCACGCAATTTCGGTGACAGAAGTCCGTCAAAAAGCTTTTTCAGAGAGCTGTCCGGGCAGCTCACTCCGAAAATTGCGGATTTGATTGAGAGTGAGCACCTGCGTGAAAGTCTGCCGGAGTTAATTTGTATTTCTCTTGATTCTAATTCATATACGGAATTTACAGAGTCGGACGCCTCGGAATTTCTAAATATGAGAATTTCCGCCTTTTCCGCGCCCTTAATAATATGTGATTTCGTTATTCGGTGGGAATCGGATACAGCGGATACGGTACATCCGTGGGATGATTTGGGCGGCAGAACGGTGCGCTTTGATTTCTTTATCTCCGAGTACAATATAAAAAGACTCAATTGTACCGTGCGGCAGCTGTATCATCCCGTAATCGAAACCGAGCAAAGCGGTCTTCCTTTTGACTATCAGATTTATTACGGCGGCGAGAGTCTGACGGTTGATTTTCGCTCCCCTACGGCGGATGACGAAACGGAAGAAATCCGCACCATGATGGAGAATTTCACGGAAGCATGGAATGAGTCTCATGAACTCAAAATTCATGTGCTTGAGGTGAAAAAGATCTCGGGTTCGAAGGTACGGTGCGATGTTGATTTCGGCGGATGCGGTGTTGATGCGGTCGAGGCGATGATTTTCAGCTTTCGCTGCCGGGAGAATATTAAAAAAATCACATGTCGGTAAAGCCTTGAAGGGGAAAACTCGCAGAAAAGAGGAAAATGAACCGTGAAAACAGTTACATTTGCATCAAAAAAGAGCTTTCTCTGTTGTGTAAAGAAATATGCAGCGCCAAGCGTGGTTTTTATAATGACGATATTTATACAATCGAGCGGCATGGCGCAAAGGTTAAGGTAAAATGCTTTCCTGCGCGCAAAAACAAACGGGCAAGGAACAGAGAAGAAACATTAGTGATTTGTGCTATATATACTGCGATCCGTTCTGAGACCGCCTCGTGGAAAGCGGATGCGTATAATATCATTATTCCGCGGTCGGTAAAGCGAAGAAGGAAAGCACGGATGTTTATAAGGTGTGCGTGAATGAGCTCGAAGACAGGAAAATGACGGCGTTTTTTCGGAAATACGCAAAGCGGCTCACCGAGAAAACGGCGGATGCGGTTCTTAAATGCAGTTGGGCGGATCGTGTTGCCGAAGCGGTGCTTTTTGATCGTGACGGCGGAGTTTATAAAAGCCGCTTCGGCTTTCGGGTAAAGGCAGCTGTCATTATCGGTTTGCTTATACTATTGTTGTTGCTTCGATTGGCAATTCCGGGATATCATCCGAGTTTCAGATAAACAGTGTGCCGATCGATTCGGTAGTATAAGCCATTCGACGAGCTTCAGCTCTGCGCATCGTGATTGCCGCGCGCTTTATTTGCCGTATCGGCGTGATGGGACGGGAGTATATCCGGCGCTTCACCGAATTTGTTCAACTTCGAGAGGGATAACGGGAGGAGAAAACATGAAGTATTTTTGTGCTGCACTTATCGTGATCTTAGCTGCGCTTTGCTGTGCGGGAATTGTTACGGCTGTTTTTCCAAAAGCCGATCTTACCTTTGCCGACGAAGGGGAGGCGGTATTTCGGTACGGAGAGCGTGATGCAGTTCAGCCGATCTCGGCGGAGGATCTGTCGCGGATTTGCGATCTTCTTGACGGAAAAAGACTGTATTCCGATGATCCGTCCTGCGGATTTTCTGACGATGTTTCGGTCGTTATGAACGGAACGGAGCGTTTCTGCTTTGCGTGCGATTCCTGCCCCGTTGTATATTGGAAGAACAAAAACAAATTTATTAAGCTTTCGGAGAAGGAGAATGAAGAGCTGAAGGGCATTTTGGCGCTATACGGCTTTGAGTTTCCGTGCCTGTAGAACCGGATAAAGGCAATTCGGCGCAAGTATATGTTCGGGCTTCGTGAGATTTCTTCTGAATTTCATCGGAGCTAATATCCCGAAAATACAAAGGCAATTGCTTTCAGCCTATTTATTGAGGTTACAGAATTATGAAAAAAATAATCATCGGTGTTGTTTTGATTGCTGCCGTTGTGACGGCAATATTCATGCGACCTTCCAAAACTTTTCCGGGATCTTACGTTGCGGACGGGAATGATTTCAATTTGAATATGGTGAACGAAGTGTTCAAACTCGATTTCGGTTCGGATGTGACGATTGTAGATCATTCCTTTTCGTCCCCTGAAACTTCTTCTTATTATGATGTCCCCGGTGAGATCGCGTTTAAAGTGATCGTTGAGTTTCCATCGGATAAAAAAGATGCATATTACAATATGATAAACGAGAAATATGCCGTGCTGACAAGTGAAGAAGAGTCTCCCGTTATTTTTGAAAGCATTTTTTCCGGTAGGTCTATCGTGCCGGACGCAATATTTGAAAGGTTTGATACTATAATAACAGAGAAGCGTTACGGGTTCATTCGAGAAGAAACTCGTCACCCGATTATGACTCTAATATGGATTGAAAACGGAGGAGAGTCGACCACTGTTTGCCTTTATACGGTAGGACATGATGAGGGCGGCAAGATCGTTTTTTCCGGTATACAGAACTGATACAAGATGCGCCTTTGTATTCGGGCATAGGGCAATGTGCTGCCGACCGCCGATCTCATGACGGATGCGCAAAATGTGTGAATAACGGAAAATCCCTTCGCATACACGGTATGCGAAGGGATTTTGAATATAACTTTATTCTCCGGCTTTTTCTTCGGCGTTCTCGAGCTGTGCGATCGCTTCCTCGAGAAGTCCCGCGCGCTTGATCTTCTTTGAAGTGTTTTTCGGGAATTCTTCGCTGCGCACGAGGAATTTCTTGATCCGCTTGTACTGCTGAACCATGGAGTTTGCCTGTTTGACAGCCTCGGTAAGCTTTTCGCGGACAAGCTCTTCGGAATATCCGTCGGGATTTTCCTCATCGAGCCTCTCTCTGTCGGGCAGGATCATCGCAACGATATCGTAATCGCGTCCGGTCTCGTCCGGTACGCCGACCACGACGCTCTCGAGCACATACGGATTGCGCGAAAGATACGTTTCAAGCTCCTCGGGGAAGATGTTCTTTCCGTTGGCGGTGACGATGACGTTCTTTCTGCGTCCCGTGATGTGGAGGAAGCCGTCCTTGTCGATGAATCCGAGATCTCCGGTGTAGAGCCATCCGTCTACGATGACCTCGGCGGTAAGCTCGGGCGCTTTGTAGTATCCGAGCATGATATTATCACCCTTGAAGCGGATATCTCCGGTGCCGTCCTCGGCAGCGTCGACGATTTCGAGAGTTGCGTTCGGTGTGGCAAGTCCCGCGGAGCTGTCACAGTAGAACTTGTCGCGGTTGACGGCTGCGAGCGGCGCGCACTCGGTAAGACCGTATCCCTGAACCGCAAGAATACCGAAATCGCGCAGTCCCTTCAGTATGTCGGGATCGACCGCGGCACCGCCGGCGATCATCATTCTGAGCTTGCCGCCGAAGGTCTCGTGGATCTCGGAGAAAAGCTTCTTTCTGAGGTCGATACCGATCTTGCGGGATGCATTGGAGGCAGCGAGAGCCTTCTTGACCATCTTCTCCATGCCGTTCTTGCGGATGTTTGCCCATATCTTGTGATACATGGTCTCAATGAGAAGCGGCACACAGAGGATCATTGTCGGGTGAACCTCTTTCATGTTCTTCATGATGTAGCGCAGTCCTTCACAGTAAGCGATCGTCGAGCCGCGGTAGATCTGGCAGAGGAAGCCGCAGGTGCACTCGTATGCGTGGTGGAGCGGAAGAACCGAGAGGAAGGTGTCTTCGGGTCCGATATAGATCATCTGGCACATTTCGGTGAGGTTGAAGGTGATGTTGTGATGCGAAAGCATAACGCCCTTCGACACGCCCGTCGTACCCGATGTGAATATGAGCGATGCCATTTCGTTCTTGTCTATCTCAAGGTCGAGATATGTGCGGTCTCCCGCGTTTATCTTTTCACGTCCTGCGGCGCAAAGTCCGGAAAGCTCATCAAAGCATATGAAATCGAGGGGCTTCTCGATCTTCTTTATCTTGTCCTCATATTTTGCGGAGTATATAACCGCATCCGCTTCGGATACGTTCGCAATGTTTGCGATCTCCTCCGGCGGGATTTCCTTGTCTACCGGGATAACAACGCCGAGACCGCAGATAACGGTCATGTAGGCGAGTGCCCATGCGTAGCAGTTTTCGCCCGTGACGATAACGCGCTTGCCGAGAAGTCCTCTCGCGCAAAGCTCGGTGCCGAGTCCTTCAACGTCGAGAAGGTACTGATTGAAGGTGATCCCTTCGTAAACTCCGTCGCGCTTTTCGAGAAATGCGTTCTTCTCGGGCCATGTTGCGGCGCTTGTGTAGAGCATCTCCTTCAGATTCTCAATGGGGCGCACTTCGTAATTCTTATACTTTTTCATAACGAACAACCTTTCATGCAATATCCGTACCGCATTCCGGGATTTTGTCCGTTTCCGTCGTGCGGCAATGTTTATAAAATACAATCACGTTCACAGTTTAGCACAGTTTGCACAAAAATGCAATAACAAATAGAAAATCCGGGCGATTTTCTACATATAATATATTCGGCGCGCTTTATATATTTACCCGAATACGCGTAAAACAAGCATGAGCGCCGCATATTGCAGGATTATTATTGCCGGAATTCCGATCATGAATTTCGGTTTTTTCGTTTTGTGCCTGATAAGCAGCATCACGGTGAGCATTGCGGCGCTTCCGCCGAGCGCGGAAAGAAGGAGAAGCGTTTTTTCGGGCACGCGCCGCCGTCCCTTTATTTTGGAATTATGCTTGTCGGCAATGCACACGACTGCGGATATAAGCGAGATCATCGCAATGTACGATATCAGAATATAACGCAGGGTCTCGTTCATGTCATTCGCCGTACTTTCCGGATTCGCTCTGCGCCATTGTGTCGCACCGCTCGTTGTACGGGTGCCCTGCGTGCCCTTTCACCCATACGAACGTGACGTCGTGAACGGCGAGAAGGCTCATGAGCTTTTCCCAAAGGTCGGGATTCAGAACGGCTTTGCCGTCCGATTTCTTCCACCCTTTCTTTTTCCACGAATAAACCCAGCCCTTCGTGATCGCATCGGTAAGGTATTTCGAATCCGATGTCAGCGTCACGCGGCACGGCTCCTTAAGCGCGGAAAGCGCCTCTATCGCCGCGGTCAGCTCCATTCTGTTGTTTGTGGTCGCAGCTTCACCGCCGCATATCTCCATCTCGCGCCCGCCGTAGACGAGTACCGCACCCCATCCGCCGGGTCCGGGATTCCGTCGGCATGAGCCGTCAGTATATATTTCAACCTGTTTCATAAAGTTCTCCGTTCCGCCGCACGTCAGGCGGCAGCATCTCCGATTTTCTGGCGATTCCGAGCGTAAAGCAGCGTTTTTTGCCTTTCGGCAGAGGAAAAGCTATATTTTGCAAGCGCCGAATGATAAAAGACATACGACTAAAATGATAAAAATCCGTGCTTTCCGAACCGCCGTTTTATTCTATCACATTGTCGGAGCGTTTTCAAGGGCTCACGTCATTTTGATTTGCGGCATATACTTTATTGAAGCCGACGGGCTTTGAAAAGAAAATCCGGAACGCGCTCGGGCGTTTCGGACGCGGTTCGGCGAGGCGGCGCGAAAGACTGCGCAAGCCTTTGGGAGCCGCCGGAAAGATAAAGAAAGGTTTGATCTTAAATGGATTACAGAAACGATTGCAGAACTCCGCGCGACCGGATAGACGGCGATATGCGCCGCCGTATGACGTGCGGGTGCACGGCAGGCGGACGTTCGGACGGTATGTCGGGAAATACGGTAAGGCGTACACAGAACGCAAGGGATAACGGAGGGTGCAATATGCCGTCGCTGGCGATGGTATATTCGCCCTATCAGGAATTTACCGATCTCTACGAGGTTTCGGAGGCACTTGACGCGGGAACGATATTCCGTCAGCTCGATCTGCGCTTCTACGGAGAAAAATGCTGCAGGGGAGGCGGAAACAGATGAGAGGAAGAAAAAATGACGCTCTTCGCACGGTGTCGATGTATGGGCTCGCAATGTACGATGCGCTCCTGTATCTCGACGCTTACCCGTATAACGAGGAGGCGAAGAAATATTTCGCGGAGATGACGGAGAACGAAAGATGCGCCGTCGCTGAATACGAGAAAAACTACGGTCCGATCACTGCTTCGGCAAGTGTGGAAAATGAAGGATGGCAGTGGTCGGAGGGATCGTGGCCGTGGCAGAACTGTGAAGGAGGGATGTAATTATGTGGTCGTATGTAAAAAGGCTTGAATACCCCGTAAATATAAAAAATCCGAATCCTGCTGCGGCAAAAGTGATCCTCGATGCCCTCGGCGGTCCCGACGGTGAGCTCGGTGCGGCAAACCGCTACCTGAGCCAGCGCTTTACGATGCCGTACAATGAGGTCGTCGGAATTTTGACCGACATCGGTAGAGAAGCCTCTGAAATGTTCCATTCAGAGGCTACGGCTTTTTTTGATGCTTTTGCAACCGTGTAGCTCCACTTCATAGGAAGTAAATTCAGATATACATCTATGTTGTCCTTATCTTGAACTACCATCTTGTCTAAAATGTGCTTATAGAACTCATCTTCGTACTCCACACCGCTGACAATCTCTTTGATTGCATCCTCAATTTCTTTTAGGAGCTGCTGTTGCTGCTCAATCATTTCACGCTGCTTATCCACGCTTTCGATGATAGATTGAAGCTCCTCGATTTCCGCATCGCAGCTTGCACGGGTGGCGGTAAATTCGTCCTTGTTAATCAGATTGGACATATACAGGTCAATCAGATTAGCCCGCTTGCCCTCAATCTTCTTAATCTGCTCTTGCAGCTTTAGGACATCTGTACCCGTCGTATCCATAGCAATAATGGATTGAATGACGGCAGTTAGGTTATTTATGATTTTGTTCCTGTTGTATTTAAGGCTCTTGGTTACGAGATACATAATGTGGGTCGCATCCTCATTGCGGATAGACAAGCCCGTACAGCCGACTTGGTTTCCTACCTTATCGATATGGGGGCTTCCGTGCTTTGCGGCTTCATTGCAGCGCCACGCCTTATATCGGCTGCCGTCCTTTCTGGTTTTATACCTTGCCACATAGCTTGAGCCGCAGCAGCCGCATTTGATTTTACCAGAGAACGGATAGCGGTTAGAGTGCTTCGCCTTGCCTTCCTGCGAAAGCGACTTTGCATCTAAAATTCGGTTTGCTTCATCGAATAACTCACGGGAGATAATCGGCTCGTGATGGTCTTTAATGATAACAAATTCCTCTTGCCCACGATTGTATTTCTTTTCGTGAGATAGGAAGTCTGGCGTATAGGTCTTTTTCTGCACCAAATCTCCGCAGTATTTCTCGTTGCGTATCACTCGCAGAATGACCGTGTTGCTCCATTCCTTGACCCGCATAGGACTGATACCTTCCTCACGAAGCTCACGGGCGATGACATGCGTTCCTTTGCCCTCATTGACAAACTTATGGAAAATAAGGCGTACAACCTTTGCGCCTTCCTCGTTGATAGTCATTTTACCGCCCTCGACATCGTAGCCCAACATACTTCTGCCGAACACAACGCCTTGTTCCATCTGGCGTTTTTGACCCCACTTCACACGCTCGGAAGTCTTGCGGCTTTCTTCCTGTGCAATAGAGGACATAATCGCCAGACGAAGCTCTGCATCGCCGTCTAAGGTGTTGATATTGTCATTCATAAATATAACACCGACGCCGTGCTTTTTCAATTCACGGGTGTAATATATACTATCAAGGGTGTTTCTCGCAAAACGGGAAATCTCCTTGGTGATAATCAAATCAAAGTCGCCGTTCTTGGCGCACGCTATCATACGGTTAAACTCTTTGCGCTTCTTTGTGTTCGTACCAGAAATGCCCTCATCGGCAAAAATCTCATATAGTTCCCAATCGGGATTGCGCTCAATATACTGTCTGAAATACCGCTGCTGGCTTTCAAACGAATTGGCTTGGTCTTCATTGTCCGTTGAAACTCGGCAGTATGCAGCTACCTTTCTTTTCGTTTCAACCATCTTCAACTCTTGGTTTAGGCGTTCATATCTATTTATCATAGCGAAGCTCCTTTCTCAGTAAACTTTGTTAATGTATTTAATTATAGAAAAAAGAGTGTGCGGTGTCGAATGTGCAAATTTGTTTTTTCACTCGGCTATGTAAAAACGCCAAGCGTTATGCTCGGCGTCTGCTTTTTTGCTCCCTGCTATATTGCTTTTCAAGCTCGACAAAACAGCGTTCCCGCTGAGAATTTGTCAGCAGTTTTCTTTTCTCCAAAGAAAGGAGTATCGACTTTTGGATATTCATAAGGAACGCAGCGTGCTCCTGCTCGTTTAATTCTGGAACAGGGTCGCCAACATAAACAAATTCTCTATGCAACAGCCGCAACACCTCCCTCGTTTCTAATGTATATGAGCTACCGCTTGTACCGTATAACGAGAGAGCTAATCCTTTTTTGCAAGCCCGATGCTGATGGCAAGGGCTTTGTCTGCGCAATGAATAAAACGCCGGTCAAGAGTTCCTAAGTACTCTCGCAGGCGTTGCTTGTCTATGGTGCGGATTTGTTCAAACAATATAATTGAGTTCTTATCCAGACCGTCGAAGTCTTTAATTAAGGTATGCGTAGGCAGTTTCGCTTTTGTGTGTATCCGACTTGTGATAGGAGCGATAATGACCGTAGGGCTATGCTTGTTGCCTATATCGTTGGAAATGATAAGTACAGGTCTTGTGCCGCCTTGTTCCGAGCCGATAACGGGGTTTAGCTCCGCATAATAAATGTCGCCACGCTTGATAGTCAATTCCATTGTGTTTGACCTCCCAATATGATTTAGGTAGGGGTTTTCTGCCTATGTAGGCAGCCAAACACAAGGAAGTATTTAAGGTCGGGAGAGCATAAACAATCTCTCTGTTCTTTTGTCCGCCTTGTGTCTGGCTGCTATGAGAAAGCATTTCAATTTGTCCTCGACACCCCGAAATGCTATTGGGAAGTCGCCAAACGGTCAGCAGCGAACTGACGCCACGGGAGTTTCACCCCAACTGTCGTTCTGACAGAGCCGCCCTCATTGCCTGCGACGGTTTTATCACGCTCGGACTGTGACTGGACGGGAGTATCATTGTCCTCTTTGTGGGTTATGGCGAAATCGGGAGCTGCCCGATATTTTGAGTAGGTAG
>ERZ772893.269-NODE-269-length-70992-cov-23.507197_pt1 | contig 70992 bp, 81 predicted proteins | sample MGYA00511482_ERZ772893 | MGnify/ENA primary metagenome ERZ772893 (study PRJEB29015, sample SAMEA2737687) | human gut metagenome | biome: human gut; feature: human-associated habitat; material: faeces | place: China | collected 2012 ... | reverse complement strand
CCCGCGGCAGATTGAACGCGAAAATGAGATGATCGTTATTTCACATCGCCTTTTTCATTTCTTTGACAGGTATGCTATAATGAGGAACACATTAGGAGGGGGACTCTGGCGGACGGGGAGCGGATTGCGATCTTGTTTCCGTTGGTTCCATCGGGTTTGATAGACCTAAAGGACAGATCATGTGATAGATTTCACAGAAATGAATAGAGGTACTCATCATGGATAGAGAAGACTTGGATCAGCAGCTGAAAGAGCATGGGGAAGCCATGCAGAAAGAGATCACCGGATCCCGCAAGGGACGCATGAAGCTCTTCGCCGCAGCACTTGCTCTGCTTGTCATCGGCGGCGCGGGAGGCTGCTTCTTCGGCGAGTTTCCGGCGATCCCGAAGAGGGACGCTTCTTCCTCGTACCAGGTACCGCAGGGGGCGGATAAGAAGCTGCAGGAGCTGCCGGCCATCCGCAATACGGCGATCGTGCAGGCGGTGAAAGAGGTCGGGCCGGCGGTCGTCGGCATCACGACCAAGGTATATGATCGCGATATGTTTAACCGCCGCGTCGAAGTCGGGCAAAGCGTAGGATCGGGTGTGGTCTTTGACAAGAAAGGCTACATCGTGACGAATAACCACGTCGTCTCCGGCAGCAAGGAGGTCAATGTCTCGCTTTCTTCCGGAAAGACAGTTTCCGGCAAAGTGGTGGGGACGGATCCGTCGACCGATCTTGCTGTCGTCAAGATCGAAGGCAGTGACGATCTCCCTGTAGCTTCTTTGGGAGACTCTGATGGCCTGCAGGTCGGAGAAACGGCGATCGCGATCGGGAATCCATTGGGTCTTGAATTTCAGGGAACCGTGACGGTCGGCGTTATCAGCGCATTGAACAGAAGCCTCGATGATATCGACCAGCGTTTCAAGCTCATTCAGACCGATGCAGCCATCAATCCGGGCAACTCCGGCGGGGCACTCGTCACCGCTGATGGAAAGGTCGTCGGGATCAATAGTGCGAAGATCGCGAAAGAAGGGGTCGAAGGCATGGGCTTTGCCATCCCGATCAATCAGGCAAAGGGCATCATCTCGCAGCTCATAGACCATGGCAAAGTGACGCGCGCCTATCTTGGCGTGTACGCAGCAGACAAGGACATTGCTGCCCGCTACGGTTACAGCTGGGATCACGAGAAGGGAGTCCTCGTCATGAAGATCGCGGCCAGAAGCCCGATCAGCCTGACTGACATTGAGCCGGGGGACTACATTCTTGCGATCGATGGACAGGAGTGCAATACTATGAAGGAGATGCGGGAAATCCTCGATACTCATAAGCCGGGGGAAAAGATTTCCATCACCTATGAACACCAGGGAAGAGAAGCCAAGGCGGATGTCCTTCTTGCGGCTGCACCGGAGAATAATAAGTAAGGAAACGATCTGACGAGCGATTTCCTGCCGAAAAAGAGGTTCTATGGACATGGCCTCGGGTCTTGGCGCCAGGGAAACACTGATTCAATCGTTGTCAGATTTCATTCTTGGATTTTTATACAGAGCAAGGAATCATTTGACGCGAATAGCGAGCTATGTAAGGAAGATGATGACGAAGCTATCTATAAAAATCCATATGAAATCCGGCTCTGCTATTTAATCAGCGTTTCCCTAGTCTCGGAGCATCATTCCGCTTGCAGCATCGGTCCGCAGAAAAGGAAGAGCTATGAAATTTACACTGCTTGCTATCGGCAAGATCAAAGAAAAATGGATGCGGCAGGGCATCGAGGAGTACGTGAAGCGCCTGAAGCCGATCGCACCTCTGGAGATCATCGCACAGGATGAAGAAAAAATGCCGGAGAATCCGTCTCCTGTCATGAAGGAAAGGGTGATTGAGAAAGAAGGAGAGAAGATGCTGAAGTATCTCTCTGACGATGACTGCCTTGTGCTGCTTGATCTCAAAGGGGATCCCATGTCCTCGGAAGGATTGGCAGACTGGATCTCACGGCGTATGGTCACCGGGACAAGCCATTTCTACTTCATGATCGGCGGTCCCTATGGGAATGGGAAGAACATCCGGCATCGGGCGGATCTCAAGATCTCTATCGGTGCCATGACTTTTACGCACCAGATGGCACGCCTGATCCTCTCCGAGCAGCTCTATCGCGCGATGAAGATCATACGGCATGAACCGTACCATCTATAAAGAGGATTCCCGGGGAAATCCTTTCTCAAGACCGATGTTTTCTTCGCCAGCCCTCCTATTGCAGTTCCGGTTCGAAAGAATTAAAATATAAAGAGAGAAAGTGTTTTTCTCATTTGTCTGAGAATGAGCCGATTTTTCGTATGTCCTGCAAGGAGGCCTTATCATGAAATCTATGAAAGCGAAAGACTTTATGACGAAGTATGTGTTCACGGTATCACCGGATACGACCGTACAGGAGCTGGTGGGACTTTTCGTGACGCACCCCGTGTCTGCGATCCCGGTCGTGGGAGATGATAATGAGCTTCTTGGCATTGTTTCCGAGGGAGATCTTCTGTACAAAAAGGTGCAGCCGAAGATCCCGCCGCATGTCGACGTGCTGGGCGGCACAGTGTACTATTGCGGCTTTGGCCGGTATGAGAAATCCTTCAGGAAGCTGCTCGCCACGACTGCGAAGGATATCATGACGACGGATGTGCGCTGTGTCACGCCAGAGACGGACATGGAGGCAATCACGACACTCATGGTGGATCACCATCTGAAGACGGTGCCTGTCGTAGAAAAAGCGAAGCTTTCCGTAGAGCGTGAGGGCGAGCAGCCGCCGGCGCGTCTCGTCGGGATCATCACGCGTCATGATATCCTGGGGGCTATCGCAGCAACGCAGGTCGAAGAGCATATGAGACACAGGGAATAGCGTGCTGCTGTTCCTTGCGGGTAAAAGAGAAGGCCGATGGGACTTCTCTTTTTACTTGTGTGCGTTCCCTGTCAATTCTTTTGCGGGCATAGTATAATAAGGAGAATGTATGTATGAGCGGCCGGTGGATCGTCACTGGCGACAGATAGCTGCGGATCCTTGCGTGATTCGCTTTTACAATGGGAGAGGCACTTCATGATGAGAAAATTATTTAACGCGCTGAGCCAGCTTCATCGAGGCGTCCTCATCTGTGGTGGCTTTGCAGCCTTCATGCTGTTTGGGGCGCTCCTCCTCATGCTGCCCATCTCGCAGACAGGAACGAAGGAAGTCTCCTTTCTGGATGCCCTCTTCATGTCTGTCAGTATCGTCAGCGTGACGGGGATGAGCATGTTTGATCTGAAGACTGACTTTACCATCTTCGGGCAGCTGGTCGTGCTCTTTCTGATGCAGGTGGGCGGTCTGGGGATCATGACGATGATGGCCATGGTCGGCATCTCCCGGGGGCGGAAGATCCGCCTGCAGGAGAGGCTCCTTATCCGGGATTCCTTCAATCTGCAGACACCGTCTGGTATGGTGATGCTGGTGCGGAAGATCATCCTGATGACGCTCTCTATAGAGTTTTGTGCCGGCAGCATCCTTGCGGCCTATTTCTTCACACAGAATGGATGGATCGGCATTTATCAGGGCTACTGGCATGCGGTCTCTGCCTTCACGAATTGCGGTATGGATATCATGGGAAATGATGTCGGATTCGCCGGAATGGCAGCCAATCCGCTGGTCAGTACCGTTGTCTGCATCTCGATGTTTCTGGGAGGCGTAGGCTTCATCGCGCTGGATGATCTTTTGAGGCACCATAGCTGGAGCGCACTGACTCTGAACAGCAAATTCATTTTGGTCATGGAAATGATACTGATCCCGCTGGGCGTGATCGTCTATTTTCTTCTGGAGGGCAATAATCCGGCGACGCTGGGACATCTCAGCACGGCCGAAAAGTGGCAGAGTGCCTTCTTCATGTCGATCTCTTCCCGCATGGCAGGCTTCACTCTCTTTGATATCCACGCCATGAACAATGCGACCGGGCTTATCATCATGCTCTTCATGTTCATTGGAGCGGCGCCTGTCTCGACCGCCGGCGGCATCCGCACGACCACCATCGGACTTCTTCTGCTCTCGCTCTGGTCGTGGATCCGCGGGAGAAAAGATGTGGTCATCTTCCATAAACGGGTCGATCCGGAATGTTTGGTGAAAGCATCGAATGTTTTTACACTGGCGACGGTACTGACCTTCCTCACTGCGATGATGGTCTTCCTCTTAGAGCCTGCGTCCCACTTTGATTTTGAGGATGCCCTCTTCGAAGCTGTCTCCGCCTTCAGCACTGTCGGCTTCTCGATGGGACTCACGACGGAGTGGAATATCCCCTGTAAAATCGTCATCATGATCGCTATGTTCATCGGGCGTATCGGCGTCATGACGCTCGCCGTCACCTTTGCCGGCCGTCCGAAGAGTCAGATCAAGTATCCGAAGGAAAATATAGTCATCGGATAAAAGGAGAGGGGCTGAAACGCTGCCTTCGGGCAGCTCTCCTCTATATCCGATCGAACCATTTATTATTGCATAGAATCATCCATCACGAGGTACTCTCTATGGCAAAGAAATTACAGTTTTTCGTGGCAGGTCTGGGCCGCTTCGGCATCAGTGTCGCCGTCACATTGGAAAAGATGGGCTATGACGTCATGGCCATGGATATCGATGAAGAGGTAGTGCAGGATCTTTCAGATACACTGGGCTACGTGGTCTGTGCGGACTGTTCCGATGAGAAGAACCTGGCAGCCATCGGTGCCGGCAATGCGGACATCGCTGTCGTTTCTGTCGGCGATCTGTCGGCAAGTCTGATGACGACACTGCTTTTAAAGGAAATGGGCGTCAAGAAGATCGTCGTCAAAGCCCTGGATCCCATTCATGGAAAAATGCTGCAGAAGATCGGCGCAGACAAGATCATTTACTCAGAGAAGGAAATGGGTGTCCGCGTCGCGCACAATCTGATCTCCCCAGGCATCGTTGACTATATCGAGATGGAAAACAACATCACCATTCTTTCCATTCATGTGCCGCAGGAGTGGGTGAACAAGAGTCTGATCGATACCGACGTCAGAAGAAAATATAACATCACCGTTGTTGCGATCAAGCGCGGAGGAGATATGTTCGTCAATCCGAGACCGGATATGAACATGAAGGAACAGGATATGCTCATCATTCTGGGAGACTCGGAAAGTGTCAAGCGCGTCACCGAGTCGCTGGAACAGTAAGCGGTTATGAGTGGCTGGTGACTAGTGACTGGTGACTAGTATTGCGATTCATCAACTTCTGGACTTAGTTAGAAGTGAGAAGTGAGAAGTGCCGGAAGGGGCACACAATTCATATAGTGCCCCAATACCCACTCATTATATAAAACAGTTTATTCATTATTTATATAAAACTCCGCGGTGCCTCCTTATTTTATGCGCCGCACCACCATTTCTCATTTCTAATTTCTCATTCAATCGAAGCTTTCAAACACAATTGATGGGACGGCACGCCCCTTGGGTCAACTCGGCCCCTTAATCCAATTTTCACATTGAAATCCCTTGTTTTTTTATGGTATCATACATATAATTGACGTTTGTAGGACAGCGCCGCACCTTTTGGCTGCGGTATCAGATAGATCTTTGCTTTCAGTATTTCATCAGTACAGGAGTGATTCCTTTTGGAAAAATTAGTAATTCATGGTGGACATCCCCTGCGTGGACACGTCCGTGTTTCCAGCGCAAAGAATGCCGTTCTTCCTATCATTGTAGCGACACTTTTGCCTGAGACACCGGCATCCATTGTCGATACACCGAATCTCGATGATGTGGTGACCATTTGCAGTGTACTGGAGTCTTTGGGCGTCAAAGTCCAAAGAGAGGACAATGTCCTGACTTTTGATGCATCCGGGGTGAATAAGACCGAAGCTTCTTATGAGCTTATGAGCCGCATGAGAGCCTCTTTCCTGATCATGGGACCGCTTCTGGCCAAGATGGGGCATGCGAAGATCGCGCTTCCCGGGGGCTGCATGATCGGCAGCCGTCCGATCGATCTGCACCTGAAAGCCTTTGAAGCCATGGGGGCAGAGATCAATGTAGGCAACGGCTATGTCGAAGGATATGCACCGAAGGGGCTGAAGGGCACGACCATTTATCTCGATTTCCCGAGTGTCGGCGCGACAGAGAATATCCTCATGGCAGCTGCTACGGCAGAAGGCCGTACCATCATTGAAAATGCGGCGGAAGAGCCGGAGATCGTGGATCTCGTGACGTTCCTGAATTCCATGGGTGCAAACATCAAAGGCGCAGGGACGAATATCATCCGTGTCGAAGGTGTCAAGAAGCTGGAAGGCGTCGCTCATACAGTCATTCCGGACCGTATCGAAGCGGGGACCTTCATGATCGCAGCGGCTATGGCCGGCGGCGATGTCGTGATCGAAAATGTATTGAATGAACATCTGAAGCCGCTCCTTGCAAAGCTGGGAGAAGCAGGCGTCAAGGTGATCAAGGATGTCGACAGTGTCCGTGTCATCAGTGATGGGCATATCCGCTCTACGGACATCAAGACGCTGCCCTATCCGGGCTTTCCTACGGATCTGCAGGCGCAGTTCATGGCACTCATGACCGTGGGCAGCGGCGTCAGCCGTATCACAGAGACGGTATTTGAAAATCGTTTCATGCATGCCGGCGAGCTGCAGCGGATGGGGGCTTCCATTCAGGTCGAAGGCCGCTGTGCGATCGTTGAGGGCGTTCCCTTCCTGACAGGTGCCTTCGTCAGAGCGACGGATCTTCGTGCAGGGGCAGCACTGACACTGGCCGGGCTCGCTGCGCACGGAGAGACAGAAGTGGGCGAGCTTCATCATATTGATCGTGGTTATGACCATCTTGTAGAAAAGCTGCAGGGGTTAGGAGCAGACATTGTCCGTGTCGATCGAGACTAAAGCACTGGCGGAGAAGGCGGAGCGTCTGGCGGGGCAGAAGACCCTTCTGGACTGGATCGGCTCTTTCGGCTCAGAAGACATCGGCGTCGATATCGGGACGTCGAATGTAGTGATTTACGTCAAGCATAAGGGCGTCGTATTTCCGGAAGCCTCTGTGATCGCCCGCCACGCTGTGACGAAGGAATTCTTCGCTTATGGTACGAAGGCAGAGGAAATGGAGGGCAAGGCGCCGCGGGACATAGAGATCGTCCATCCGATGAAGCGAAGTGCGATCATCGACTATAACGGGGCGGCTTATCTTTTGAATTCCATCGTGAATCAGTCGTATCTGAAAGGGATGTTCTTTCACCCGCGTCTCATGATGTGCGTGTCTCGGGGAATGGGCAGCGTACAGAGAAGGGCGCTTTTGGAAGCGGCTGTGGCTATGGGCGCACGGAAGACAGTCCTCATCGATCAGCCTATCGCGGCGATGATGGGTCTCGGGCTCACGGGGGATAACTGTCAGGGCGCGATGATCGTGGATATTGGCGGCGGCTCGACGAAGGTTTCCGTGCTTTCGAAACACGGGATCGTGGTCAGCCATTTCTCACCGGAGTCCGGACTGGAAATGGATCAGGCCATCATGGCGGCTATCCGCGACAAGTATCATATCCGCATCGGCCGCAAAGAGGCGGAAAGCCTCAAGATCTCGCTGGGTGCCTACTGGGATCTGGATCAGGCGCCGCGCGTGGCTGAAACGTATGGCCTTTCCATCGTATCGGGATCGCCGGTCAAGATCGCCGTAACGGCTGAAGATGTGGCGCATGCCATCAATCCGATCCTGTACAGGATTTTCAAAAACATTCAGGATGTGCTGCAGAGGACGCCGCCGGCGCTTCTGGCAGCGATCCGAGAGCAGGGCATCATGCTGGTCGGCGGGGTGTCTCAGCTGAAGGGCATCGATGAGCTGATCACCCGTATCACCGGGATCGCAGCGAAGGTAGCGGAGAGACCTTCCTATGTGAATGCCATCGGTGCCGGGGCTTCGCTCAACTATATCAATGCATTCAGAGACTCGCTGCAGGATCTGCACTGAACAAAAGCGGAAAGATCGCTTTCCATCGACACATACATGGGGATATAACATTCATTTGTTATGTCCCTTTTTATTTTCTTCATGCCAAGAGGCAGATAAAATGGTAAAATATAATATACCTATATGTGAATTTTACAACACAGGGAGGTACATCATGAGAAACGCGATAAAAATCGGCTTGGTGCTGGCAGCACTTGTGGCTGCCGGTGTATATAGCGTGTCTGCGGAGGACGTTTCGCAGCGGGCTGTATTGAATGGGACGGTCGTTTCCGTCATAGAGGCAGGCACACCTGTCAAGGAAGGCGATGTACTGGTCTCTGTGGACTCACTGGTCGGCGGTGTACCGGCGGCGAGAGCCGATCGGGACGGCGTGGTCAAAGAGGTCCGCGTCCAGAAGGGCCAGACGATTGCCAAACAGGACGTCGTAGCGGTGCTGGAGAGCAAATAAAGAAGTCGGCAGTCTGGCACGGTTCCTTCGCTCCCCAGACGGCCTGTCCTTTGCCTTTCATTGGAATCCTGCTGCACCTATGCGGATGTATCCGATGAAATCGCCGTTTCTGATTTCAAACTTATATTTCGGTAAGGGGGATCCTATGCCCAATCGGTTTAAAAAGTCAATGAAGCATCTGGCAGCGGCTGTCTGCCTCACGCTTTCCTGCGTGATGCCTTGTGCAGCACAGGAATTTCTTCCTGTGTCAGAAGTACAGGAGGGTATGCATGGCTATGCTAAGACCGTCGTACACGGTACGAAGATCGAGACCTTCGATGTCGATGTGCTGGGCATCATGAAAGACAAGGGAGCTACCGGCGGAGATCTGGTGCTGGTGAAGGTATCCGGACCACTGATCGATCAGACAGAAGGCATCGCGCAGGGGATGAGCGGCAGTCCGGTCTACATTGATGGGAAGCTGCTCGGCGCAGTGGCGTATGGATTTCCACAGTCCGGCGGGCGCATCGGCATGGTGACGCCGATCGGTGACATGCTGAAGCTCTGGACCATCGATGACCGGAAGGACACCGGTCTTACGCCGCCATCCTCCAAAGGGCTGATCCCGCTTACGACGCCTCTCATGGCGAGCGGATACACCCCGGATGCGATGGATTTCCTCGCAGGGAAAATGCAGGATTTCCACATGGTCCCCTTTGCTTCCGCATCTGCCTCGCAGGATGATGTGCCGCAGCCGCTTGAACCGGGAAGTGCCGTCTCGGCAACCATGGTGACAGGCGATCTCAAGCTCGGCGCTGTCGGGACGGTCACCTATGTCGACGGCGATCGCATGGTGGCTTTCGGGCATCCGTTCATGGATCGCGGAAATACCGATTATTTCATGCACAATTCCTATATCTTCACTGTCATCCCGAGCAAGAATATCCCCTTCAAGCTGGGGTCCGTCGGTGCGGAGATCGGTACGGTCAACCAGGACCGGGGAGCCGGTATCGGCGGAATGATGGGGAAGCTGCCGCACGCTGTCGCGCTTCATGCGTCCGTGACCGATGAAGATACGAAGAAGAAGGAAGATCTCCATGTACGCATGATCCCGAATGAAGCGCTGCTGCCGACCTTATCCGTCACTTCGGTGTATCATGCGATCAGCAATGCCATGGATCGCAAAGGACAGGGGACGGTCGATTTCACCTATACGCTTTACCCGGAGGATATGAAGCAGAAGCCTTTCACCCGAAGCAATATGTACTGGTCGTCCAAAGACATCGCGGAGCGAAGCGTAGATGAGCTCTATAATGTGGTACGGCTTCTCGAGCAGAACCGTTTTGAAAAATATCCTCTTCGCAGCATTATGGTCGACATGCATGTGACGAGTGAACGAAAGACCGCGCAGCTTCTCGATGCCTCGGCGTCTCCGATCATCGTGAGCCCGGGCGATACCATCTATGTACGCGCGCGTCTTTCTCCCTACAGGGGAGAAGTCTTCTATAAGGACCTGACATTCACCGTGCCGAAAGATCAGCCGTACGGAGATATGATCCTCGAAGTCCGCGGCGGCGGTGTCGTGCCGCTCCCTTACCTCATCCAGCAGCAGAAGTTCAATTTGACGGATGAGATCTTAGACCGCATCCGCACGTACAAGGATTTCAATGACCTGCACAGCCGCTTGATGAAGGAAGACCAGAACAATCAGGTCGTCGTGGAGATCCTGGATCCGGAGGTCAGCATGATCTCCAAAGATGAAAACGGCGGCAAAAAGGCAGAAATACAGGAGAAAAAGGCACCGGAAAATCCAGACTATCTGAAGAATAAGGACGGGCTCAAAGAAGACGGAGAAAAAGAGACTCCAAAGAGCGCCGTCGATACAGACTATGTCATCTATGGTGACGGACAATTCACCTTCAAAGTTCTGCCGCAAGCAGAACGCGATAAAGCCCTGAAGAAGCTCGCAAAGAGCAAACAGCAGGCCACCATCAAGATGAGCAATAAGGAAAAAGAGACGCTGGAAAAGAAGGGCGAGAAATCCGCAGATGATGAAAAGCCGGCAGAAAAAGCATCGGTGATGATAGCATTGTAAAAAGGTTCAGGTTGATGGGTTCAGGGTTCAAGGTGGCGGTGCGGCGCATCAAATAATGGAAGCGCCGCAGAGTGTTGAAGATACTCTTCGCATGTACTGCAAAGTCCTTCCTGCGGAATGAGGGCAATACGAGTTTGACGTTAGCCTCAATGACGCACTACCCCGTTGAACCATAGAACCACACCCATAGTTTGAAAGCAGGGACTAGGGATTAGAAGCCGCGAGTGACTGGTGACTTGAATACGACTTTCGGGCATCGCCCAATATATATTAGCGGCGAAGCCGCCACCTTCATTCCTAATTCCTCATTCGAGCAAAGCTTTTATCCACAATCAGTGGATGAGACGCCTCACGGGCTAACCTTGAACCCTGAACCACGAAAGGAGGTCTCCCCACACATGTCATTCTTAGAAACGCTTGGCCGCTATACCATCGGCATCTTTCATCAGCTGGGAGCGGTGATCCTGCTCTTTATGGCGGCGGTGAAAGAGATCGGCGCATTCCGCGGGCGGGAGACGATGAAGCAGTGCCTGGCATTGGGCGTGCTGTCCTTTCCCATCGTGGCATTGACACTGCTCTTTACCGGCATGGTGCTTTCTGTACAGATCGCGGGCGAGCTCACAAAGTATGGCGCAGACTTCACCGTCGGTGCGATCGTAGCCATCGGCATGGGGCGTGAACTGGGACCGGTGCTCTGCGGTGTCGTCCTTGCAGGCCGCGTCGGGGCAGCCATCACGGCTGAGATCGGTACGATGCGGGTGACCGAGCAGATCGATGCGCTAAGGTGCCTTGCGGTGAGTCCGGTGGGGTATCTCGTGGTGCCGCGGCTCGTCGCCTGTATGACGATGCTGCCGCTTCTGACGGTCTTTGGTGTCACCATCGGCGTTGGCGGCGGTATGATCGTCGCTTCGCTCACGCATGGCGTCTCCTCCTATACCTTCATGCACTCCATCCATGTGTACTGCGTCCCTCCTGATCTGTACATCGGCGTTTTCAAGTCAGTCATTTTCGGTATGATCGTCGCGCTTGTCGGCTGTGACCGCGGGATGACCTGTACGGCAGGGGCAGAAGGCGTCGGCAAGGCGACCACCCAGTCCGTAGTATATTCGATTATTATGCTTTTTGCGGCGAATTACCTGCTCTCGTCCATTCTGTTTTGAGGCGTCCTATGATTGATATCAGGCATGTATACCAGACTTTTGGCGATCGTCATATCTTGAAAGATGTCAGTCTTTCCATCAAGGAGGGAGAGACGATGGTCATCCTGGGAGCGTCCGGCTCCGGGAAATCAACGCTCCTAAAGCTCATCATCGGCCTTTTGCGTCCTACATCCGGAAAAGTCCTTGTGAATGGAAAGGATATGGGACAGCTCAGCGAAGAGGAGCTGAATGAGGAGCGCCGCTCGATGGGGATGGTCTTTCAGTATTCCGCGCTCTTTGACTCTCTCAATGTGAAAGAAAATATAGCCTTTGGTCTGCGTATGCACACGCGGCTTTCTGAAGAAAAGATCGATGCCATCGTGAAGGAGAAACTGCATCTGGTCGGGCTTGATGGGATCGAAGACCTCATGCCGGCGAATCTGTCCGGCGGCATGAAGAAACGCGTGAGCCTTGCCAGAGCGATCGCGCTCGAGCCGAAGATCATTCTCTATGATGAACCGACAGCGGGGCTCGATCCGATCCGTTCGACCGATATCAGTCTTTTGATCAAAGAGACGCAAAAGGCCCTGCATGCGACGAGCGTCGTCGTGACGCACGACCTGAAGTCTGCGGAAATGATCGCGGACCGCATGGCTTTTTTGTATAAGGGCTCGTTCCTTGCGGTAGGGACAGCTAAAGAATTATATGCATCGAAGGATGAAAGAGTACGGCAGTTTATGAACGGTCTGCCATCGAATCCTGATTTTTTGAAGGAAGGTGATGCCTGATGAAATGGTCGACGGAAGCAAAGGTCGGCGCCTTTGCCCTTGCGGGGATACTCCTCTTTGCCGGGATTCTGATCGAGCTTTCCAGCCTTGTGATCTTTGGAAAGAGCGGGTTTCATGTGACCGGCTATTTCAAGGAAGCGGAAGGCATAGAACCGGGGAATCCGATCCACTATGCCGGCGTCGAAGTAGGCATGGTCGATGGCATCACGGTGGAGAACGGGGAAGCCGTCGTGAAGCTGCGTTTTTATCACGATGCCAAGGTGCCGAAGGATGCGGACTTCTCCATCCAGACCAGTAGTGTCATGGGCGGACGCTTCGTGAAGGCCTCCGGCGGTCATCAGGAACGCGGCTATCTGGCAGATGGCATGAAGGTCGAGGGCAAGTCAGCACCGGGGATCGATCAGGCGATGGATAAGATGGACAAGCTCATCACGTCCGCGCAGACCATGCTCGATGGGATCAATAGCGTCGTCGCAGACCCCTCTTCGCAGAAGCATGTGAAGAACAGCATCAATAATTTTGATGCGATTTCCGAAAATCTCGCTATCCTGACCGCGCAGGGGATACAGACAGCGAATGAGATCCAGAGCATCACCTCGCAGGTGAATCAGATGCTGTATCAGCTGAATGGAGACGGCAAAGCCACCGGCGATGTGCGCAGGATCATGGACAATATGGTCGTGGCATCGGAGAATGCGAAGGAAATCTCTCAGAATGCCAAAGAGATTTCCGGGAAAATAAATGGATTTATGCAGGGAAATGGTGATTTTGATGTATCTGTTTCCGGCGAATTGTTATATAATACAAAGAAGGACGATTTCTCGCCGAATCTCTTCCTCCGCGTGGGGAAAGACTCCTATGGTCTTCTGGGGATAGAATCCATGGGGAATGATCCGGTCTATGATGCGCTCTATGGTCGTATGAGAGGGGACTATGGCGTACATGCCGGTATCATACGAAACAAGATCGGCGCTGGCGCGGACTATGCGTCCGGGCGGTGGAAATTCTCCGCAGATGTGTATGACCCCAATGATCTCTCTGTCCGCCTGCGCGGACAGTATGCTCTTACGCCGAATCTGTTCCTGACCGGACAGTCCATTTTCCCGCATAATAACCGCGGCGGCGGAGAGTACATCGGTGTGGGATACAATTATTAAATGAAAACAGCGCCCAAGATGGGCGGTCTGGATACAATGACAACCAAGACATCTGTCTAGAAGGGATGAATGTTGAATGAATACAATGACCTGCAAAATTCTGACTGCTTCTATCGTGCTTGCCCTTTCCTGCGGGCTCGGCGCAGAAGCAAAAGGATCTAAGACGAAGATCATGACGGATCCGTCGATCACACAGAAAGCCATCGAGGCACAGATGAATCAGACGGTAGCGAATAAAGAGGTGAACTTCAATAACATGCTGCTCCAGAAGAATCTGGCGTCTTCTATCACAGAAGCGGCAGTTCCGGAAGCAGTGGCTATGGATATCGACCTCAAAGGTGCGGTCACGACTGCCATTCAGAATAATCGCGACATCACCATCGCAGAGCTAAAAATGAGAGAAGCAGAGGCCGATGTCAGCGCAGTGGCAGCGAAGAAGAATCCGTCCGTCAACTACTCTTGGCAAAGAAATCAGTATCCGACCCAGCGTGGTGTTGTAGGCATGCAAAGTTCCAACCATGGCTATAGTCAGGAAATCAAGGTTTCCTGGCCGATCTGGACCTTCGGCAAGGTAGAAGGTGCGATCGATGCTGCCCGCTACCAGAAGAACATCGCAGATCTTAATGTCTACAAGACGGAAGCGGATACGAAGCTCGCGGCCGTGCAGGCATACTACCAGTACCTTGAAGCGATCAAACTCGCTGAAGTGCAGGCACAGTCTGTCACTGACTATGCAAGCCATCTGAATAACGTACAGCAGCAGTTCGATGCCGGCATCGTGGCTAAGCTGGACGTACTGTCTTCCAATGTATCGCTCGCCAATGCGAAGCAGAAGAGCATTGCAGCGGACAACACCCGTGATGTCGCAGAAGCGAACCTGAACAACATCATGCGTGTCCCGATGAATACGACGCTGAAACCGCTGGATAAGAATTTCCCGGAACCGGAATTTGACTTCACCATGGAACAGGCCATTCTGATGGCGCAGAAATACCGCTGGGAACTCGTCGAAGCAGACTATGGCGTAAAGGCAGCTGAGGCCTCTCTTCGCTCTGCAAAGGCAGGCTATCTCCCGACAGTCAGCGTCGGCGGCGGATACAGCTGGAAGGAAGCCAGTGTGACGGCGGTTGATAAAGATGACTGGGCTATCCAGGGCGGGCTTTCTTGGTCACTTTGGGATGGCGGTGCTACCCAGGCATCAGTGAAGAAAGCGGATGCCGCGGTCAAAACAGCACAGGAAACACTCCTGCAGGCGAGAGAAAAGATCGAGCTGGAAGTCCGTCAGGATTACCTGAACGTTCTTTCTTATAAAGAACAGATCCGCGCTGCCGAAGCGTCGGTCGCTCAGGCAGAAGAAGCGTATAAGATCGCGACCGTCCGCTACAGCAGCGGCGTTGGCATCAACCTCGATGTCCTCGATGCAGAACTCGCCCTCAATACTGCGAGAACGAACTACATCACCGCGCTCTACAACTACAACATCGGTCTCGCTACGCTGGAACATGCGATGGGCGTACCGGCTGTCATCCACCCGGAATTTGCAAAAGCATAATTTTTAGTGACTGGTGGCTGGTGACTGGGAGACATCAGACTCGCATATCGTCATTTCGAGCGAAGCGAGAAATCTTTGTCATTCGCGGTCAAAAGGATGATGTCAGGAAACCATAAATGGGAAGCCTGTTAATCGCTGACCTTCGGGCATCGCCCTATTTATACTCCGCGGCGCTTCTGATTTTTTATGCGCCGCACCAACCACCTTTGAACCTTTTGAACTTATAGAACCGGTTTCCACCCTTTCATCCCCGAGCAAGGGGCGGCACGCCCCCGGGGCTAACCCTGAACCTTGAAACTTTATTTTTACTTTGGAGAACTTGACCTTGGCTAGCAGAATCAAATGGTGGATCAATGGTATCGCAGCATTTATTTTCATCATGCTCTGTATCATTTATCTGCTGATCCGTCCGATCATCACACAGAATCTGGAACCTGTTATCAAAGACGCGGCAGGGGAGCGCATCAATGGCACCCTGACATGGACCATGATGGATCTGGATCCGAACTATGATCTTTCCTTCACCGACCTGGAGCTGAAGGACGCGAAAGGAGAGGTTGTATTCAAGTCGCCCTCTTTGGAAATCGGATGGTCTGCTTCTGCGCTGTACAACTATGCCTTCAAAGATGGCGGTATCGCCGATGTCGTGAAGACGGTGACCATCGAGAATCCGGAAGTGCACCTTGCCAAGGGGACTGATGGACTCTGGAATGTAGAGAAGATTCTAAAACCATCGGACTCTTCGGACAACGGTACTTTCACAGGACAGGTCATCGTGAAGGACGGGAATGCATCTATCACCGCACCGGATATCGGTTCGTATGATTTCACTTCGCTGGGAGGCACGCTCGGCTGGGACAGCAAGGGTACGATCACAGGCTCTTTTGCGGGGGAGGCATTTGGCAGCCATTTCAAGGGAGACGTGAAGTACACGAATACCAATAACATGGAAATCAGTCTGGAAACGGATTCGGTTTCCTTGACCTCTCTGAAGCCGCTCTTAGAGCAGTTCCCACAGATTTCTTCAAAACTTGATATAGACAAAGGGACAGGACAGGTGACCAGCGCCAAGATCTGGAAAAGTGATGGCGCTGTCGCTTATCATGTCCAAGGCTCTATCAAAGATGCTGCTCTTCGCTATGATCATTTTATTCTGGCTGACGGAGCAGCCTTTTTTGATATTGAAAATGGTGAAGCTGTCATCACCGAAGCAGCTGTAAAGGTCAATGGGCAGACATTCACCGGGGATGCGAAGGTCCTTTTTGACGTGGGCGATCCGATCCTGATGGGACATGTGATTCTGAAGGATATCAAGGCGGAAGAGCTGCTGCCTGAGAAAGGCGTCACCGGAGTCGTTTCCGGCAGCGTAGATATTTCGGGGACGATGGGAGAGCCTTTCGTGTCCGGCGAAGCCCATGTGAAGGATGGGCAATATGAGGATCTTTCTGTCAAAGAGGCGAACGTGCGCTTTGTCTATGGAGAGGATCGGATCTCGATCCCCTATCTGAAGGCACAGATGGCGGGCGGTCTTCTGATCGGCGAAGGCTCATATACTATGACAAGCGGAGCCTTCGAAGGCGAAGCAGCCGGAGAGCATATCGATCTTTCTTCTCTTCCGGTCGGGATTTCTGCTTCCGGCATTGTGAGCGGATCGGGGAAGGTGAAGGGTACCTATAAGGAAGGCGCACTGTCTTTGGAAATGGCTTCCGGAGAGATGGATGGCGCGGGTCTTTCGTATGAGAATATGGCAGCCGGCAAGGTTTCCGGCTTTGGCAATTATCGTGATGGTGACTGGCATGGCGTTTTCTATGGCATGGATCTTTCGTATGATGGGATGTCCATGGATACCCTCTCGGGGGAGGCGACTTCACGCGGCGGCGTGATGGATATCGCGTATCTGACAGGCACATCTGGCGAAGGCGCATTCACCGTGAAGGGGACATACGGACCGTCTCTCTCGCTCTCGGGCGATGTATCGTCCATCGACCTTTCTGTGCTTTCCGGCCTTTCGGGGATGGATATGGCCGGACGTCTCTCCGGCCGGTTCGTGGTCAATGGGAGCAGGGAGGATCCATACGGCGCGGCAGATTTCACAGCGCAGGATGGGGAGATCCATGGCATCTCCTTTGACCGTATCGAAGGACATGTATCGCTAGGAGATCAGTTGGCGACTATCACTTCGCTTCACCTGGAAGGGCCGGACGGCAAGCATACGGTGAAGGGGACCGTCGGTCTCTTTGCGCCGCACCCTCTCACGCTCACCATCGATACCGACAAGACACGCATCGAGAAACTGCTTGCGCTTGCCGGAGAGGACTACCCGGTGACGGGCTGGGTCGAAAATACCATGACCGTCACTGGCACGATGGAAGCGCCACAGGTGAAGGGGGATTTTCTGGCCTTCGACGGTTCGGTCATGGGTGAGCTTTTCCAGAGCATCTCCGGCGAATATACCTATGATAGAAATGACATCACCCTGAAAAACGGCCTCGCCTATATCTACGATGGTACAGCCATCGTGAGCGGTACGGTGAAGCCAGACATGATCGATATGGATGTGTCACTCAATGACATCAGCCTTTCGCGGATGCTTCCGGGACGCGGAGCAGACGGCAAGGTCAATATGCGCGGGCATGTATCCGGAACGATGGAAGATCCGGTCTTTGAAGGGACGATCTCCTCCAGGCAGATCTCTGTCGGCGGCACTGCCATTTATATGGCTTCTGCAGGCATTTGCTATCAGAACCATGTCGTAAGCCTTGATGACGGTATATTCAATCAGAAGAATGGCCATTTCGAATGGAGAGGCAGCTATCACATGGACTCCCATACCCTGCAGGGCTTTCTTCGATTTAAGGAATGGAATATCAAGGAGATCATGCGTCTTTTCAAGCTGCCTGAGTCCGCTGCGGATGGTGCTGTCAATGGCGGCATGCAGATCGGAGGGACACTGGAAAACCCCAGCATCGACTTCAAAGCAGATTTTCTGGGAGGACATCTGGGGGATACACCTGTCGGTCAGGGCGCGATCGATTTTTCCTACATGAATGGGGCGCTCTCGATCCGTCAGTTTCACCTTCCTGTAGGAGATGGACTGCTCGCAGCAGAAGGCTCTATGAATAGCGATGGTGAGCTCGCCATCCAGCTCGCAGCCAAAGACATGGAGATGTCCTGGCTGCCGCAGATATTGGGACGAAATGACATACGGATGGGCGGTCGTCTGACGGCCGGAGTCGTTCTCAGCGGAAATAAGACATCGCCGGAAGCAGATATCTCGATCGGTATCGAGCATCCGAACTACGGAGAAATCAGCTTTGACAGCTTCTCTCTGATGGCGAATGCCAAGAGCAATGTCGTGACGCTGCAAAATGCACTGGTATCGAAGGGAAACTATCGTGCAAGTGCCAAGGGCATACTCCCCGGTAATCTTTTCACCGGCAGCACCACCGATGAGGCAGTGCCGCTTTCCGTTGATTTCAATCTCGATCAGGCAGACATGAATATTCTGGCTCTCTTCGGTAAAGCAGTGACGAGTGCGAGCGGCCCGATCAAGGGGCATGTACAGCTTGTCGGTGACTATCGTGACCCGGAGCTTAAGGGCAGCATCACAGCAAAGAATGGGGCGCTCGGTCTTATGACCATGAATGAAATCATTCAGCCGATCGATCTGTCCTTACGATTTGATGGACATCGCGTGACATTTGACGGCAGTGCCTCCTTCGGTGGCGGCGGCGTCACTGCGAAGGGCTCTGCTGACTGGAAAGAAAAGGCGATTACGCATTATGATGGGGAAGTGCATATGCATACTCCTTCCATCAACTCTGCCTATTACAAAGGAGCCGTCGATGCTGACCTTTCACTGGGGGAATTCATGGATCAGCTCGGTGTCACAGGCAAGATCTCTATCCACGATGCGACCTGTGAAGTGCCGCTCGCTCTCCTTGCGGAGAGCGGTGAGTCGTCGGCCAATTTTCTGACGAAGATCGACATAGCCATCGGAGACAATGTACGGCTCTACAGCAGCTCGCTCTATGACCTCATGATCAAAGGAAATATTTCGATGATGGGTCATTTCCGCGAACCGATCATGACGGGCCGCGTGAATGTAGAAAAAGGAACGGTCAAGATCAATACCACGGAATTCAAGATCGATCAGGCCAATGCTGTCTGGGGCGGTACCCCCGGCTCCTTCCTGCCTGTCATCCATGCGCGTGCCGATACCAAGGTCGGTCATTACAATATCAAAGCCGAGCTGGATGGACTGCCCGGTGATATGAAGACGACCTTCCACAGTGATCCCGCACTGAATGATTCGCAGATCATCATGCTGCTGACGCTCCATCAGGATCCGACCAAGGATAAGGACGGCTCGATGCAGGGGGCGCTCTTCAATGCCGGCCTCACCATGCTCTTCGGAAATACGATGCAGGACTTCCTCGCAGATAAGATCGGCCTTGACCTCATCAGCATCACGTCGAACCTGACAGACTACTATGACAACATCGATGATAACAATGACAGCTACTACTACATCAAGATCGGGAAGTACCTATTCAATGATTTCATGCTGACTGCGACCATGGGAGTGAATAATGAGGAAAAGAGTCTGGGCTTCCATTATGATTTGAATTCGCGCGTCGGTCTCTCATCGTGGTATAATAGTAATCACGACAGTTATATCGGCAGCGACTGGAGCTTTAAGTTCTAGGGTTAGCCAAAGGGGCGTGTCCCTTGATTGTGGATGAAAGCTCTGCTTGAATTAGGAATGAGGGATGGCGGTGCGCGCATAAAAAACAGAAGCGCCGCGGAGTATAAATAGGGCGATGCCCGAAAGTGGCATTTAAATCACTAGTCACAAGTCACTCGAGGCTCCTAATCCCTAATCCCCAATCCCTAGTCACTACTTTCGAAAACTCGAAAATGTGAATATGGTCAATATCAGTTACAGGGAGTACCCATTATTATGCTCGAAGAATACAAAGCCTGCCTGTCCCGTGTGACCTTGCTCAGCCGGGAGGAAGAGCAGGCACTTTGGAAAGAATACAAAGAGGAAGAGGAGATCGACGCGCGACAGCGTCTGATCGAGAATTACCAGCCGCTTGTCTTCAAGGAGGCCGTCAAGTATGGCCTGCAGGAGGCGGTGACGATGGACCTTATTCAGGAAGGCACTGTAGGGCTCATGGAGGCTGTCGATCGCTATGATCCTTTGGCCGGTGTTGCCTTCTCCCTGTATGCCATCCATCGCATCCGCGGACGCATGCTGAATTTTCTGAATGCCAATAAGAAGGAGATCCTTCTCAAGGACGGGGAGGAAGAGAAAGTCTTCCTTGCGCAGGCCATTCCCGATATGGCTTTCGAAAGTGCCGACCGTGAATCGCTGCATGCGGCAGTCGACATGGCGGTGCAGCGACTCTCTGCCAAAGAGCAGGATGTTATCCGCTCGGTCTACCTCGCGGAGCAGACCGCTCAGGAGACCGCTGATGCCATGGGCGTCAGCCAGGCCTACGTCTACCGCCTCGAGAAACGCGGCATCCGGCGTCTGCGCGGGATGCTCTCAAAGCTGATCCATGAGAGAAAGTAGGGGATGACGTGGCATAGCGTTTCTTGCGATCCCATTTTCGGCACTGCCTCGCTGCCCCGCTGAACCTATAGGAAAGAGTAAGATGGAACAGGAATCGGATCTTTGCTCCTCGGACCCTGTCAAACATATCATCCCAGCTTGAAAACACTCGAATTTCGGCAAAAATGATTGAGAATACAAGAAAATGTGAAATAAATAATAATTTTGGATGTTCACTTGTACTTCTAAAACACTGATTATATATAAGAATCATGTAACCAGTCGTTGGCAGAGATCGGAATGATTCCGGTTTTCTCAGCAGGAGGCAGTATGTCGGGGGATACGCTGAAGAGAGTGAAGTCGGTGAAGAGGTGGCTGGAAAAGGCAGAGAATTCCTATTCCAACCATAAAGAACTGACAGGCGAGATGAATCTCATCATGGCGCAGGCAGAGATGCAGCGCCTGAAAGAGGTGAGAGGGACTTCGCCGCGGCGGAAGTGGCTGCTTCGCGGCGGCGCGCTGGCTGTGGCGGGAGCGCTTTTCCTCGGCGCCTCTTTTCTGAAGGACAGTTTTTTTGCACCTGCGCCTACTCCAGCAAGGCCGGTGGAAACAGCAGTCACGACACCGGATGCGGCGGTTGTGCCAGTCGAGGAAGCGGATAAGAAAGCCGAAGAGGTCCCTTCGGTATCTGCAGAGACTGTCACGACAGAACCGGCGGAAACGGATCCGCCAAAGCCAGATTCAGAAGCAGTGCCGCCTGCTAAAGCAGCGCCCGTCGTCATGACGCCCGCGCCGGCTCCGGTGGAAGTCTCCGCCGTCACGAAGCCGGAGGTACCAGCCCTCTCCGATCAGGAGATCCAGCGTGTCGTAGGCGAAGCGGGAAGGGCTCTCAGAGGAAATTAATGATAAGAAGGATTCCAGAGGTTCAAAGGGTCTCCCCTTTAGGAGCTTCCGTCCCGCACCGAATCCATCAATCCCAATGTTATTTAAGGAAATCACACGTTTTGGCAAGTATGCCAGATACCCATCTATATTTCCATAAATATATAGAAATTCACCATCCAATACATGAGGAGGAATTTACGATGACAGCAACATATAAGAAAGCACTGCTTGCCTCTGCGATCCTGCTTGCGCTTTCCGGCGCGGACGTCTTTGCGGAAGCACCGCAGATGACAGGCTCCCAGAACGGCATGTCCCAGAGCTCCATGATCGACGTGAAGAGCGGTAAGGAAGCGGGCAAGACAGGTGAGATCTCCGACCAGACGGAAAAAGCGGAACCATCCATGGAAGTGAAGGAATCCCACCAGACCGTCGCAGTGGGCGATGCCTCGCTCTATCTTTCGGCGGACGATGACGCAGCCATCGAAGCACATACAGGCAAGACCATCGCGCATGTCGACTTCGACGGGATCCCGGAAGAAGTCAAGACGAAGCTGTCTCCTCTTCTGCAGAGCAAACCGGGCAGCACCGTCACGGCTGAGGGCATCCGCAATGATGTGGCATCTCTTGGCTCGACAGGTGTTTTCTCTCAGATCCGTCCGAATTTCAAGGACATCCCCGAAGGCGTGGACCTCACCTATGGTCTTGTCGCAAATCCCATCGTTCGTGATGTGGAATTCACCGGCAATACTATCTTCACCTCTGACTACCTGAAGTCCATCCTGCAGGTGCCGGAGGGCAGCGTCCTGAACTTCGTCCTCGTGAACCAGAAGCTCAAGGAGATCGAAGATGCTTACCTCAAGCAGGGCTACATGCTCGTCTCCATCCCGAATGTAGAAGTGACGCCGAAGGGCATCCTGAAAGTCCATATTTCCGAAGGTGTCATCGAAGATATCCAGCTCGTCGGCAATGATAAGACGAAGAACAAAGTCATCCTCCGCGAACTCAAGATGAAGAAGGGCAAGCCCTTCAATAAATTCCAGGCAAGCCGCTCCATGGAAAGACTCTATAATCTGGGCTACTTTGAAGATGTCAACATGAAGCTGCTCCCCGGCAAAGAAAATGAACACAATGTCGTCATTGAGATCGATGTTGTCGAGCAGAAGACCGGTGTCATCACTGTCGGCGCCGGCTACTCGGACTCTGACGGTACAGTCGGCATCATCGAGCTCGGTGATACGAATTTCCGCGGCACAGGCGATAAGGTCAATTTCCACTGGGAATTCGGCGGCGCCGGCGACGGCAAGAACTATACCATCTCCTACACCCGCCCGTGGATCAATTCCAATGGCGACTCCCTCGGGGCTTCCATCTTCAACCGCATCTATGAATACGATGACTATGATTCGAACGGCGATACCGTCGCAGAATACGATAAGAGAAGAAGCGGCTGGAACCTCACCTGGGGACGTCAGAATGGAGAATATCGCACGAACTACTTCACCTTCGAAAGTGCGAAGGAAAAATACGATGACCATGACGGTTTCGAATGGGGCAGCGTAGCAACCGACAAGGGACATAATAAGAAAGACTATACCGATGCATGGTATAAAGCTATTATGGATAATTTCGGTACCACGAACAGCTTCACCTTCTCGCACGTCTTCGATAACCGCGATAACTACTTCAATGCCAGCAAGGGCCGCCGCATCTCCTTCTCTACCCAGTGGGGCGGACATGGCCTTGGCGGTGACTATGACTTCTACAAGTTTACGACAGAAGGCCGCTTCTACAAGGGCCTTGGCAATGGTCACATCCTTGCACTCCGTCTGCAGGGCGGCTACATCGACGGTGACGTCTCCTACGGCAACCTCTTCGACCTCGGCGGTTCGAATACGCTACGTGGCTATGAGGATGACCAGTTCAAGGGCAAGAAAATGTACGCGGCGACACTGGAATATCGTTTCCCGATCGCCAAGAAGGTACAGGGCGTCCTCTTCACCGATGGCGGCAGCACCTGGGGCATCGATAACGGACAGATCCCGTGGTATGAAGATGATGATGGCTTCCAGTGGTCTTGCGGCGTAGGCCTGCGTCTCCAGACCCCGATTGGACCGATCCGTCTTGACTATGGCCATGGTGATAAGAATAAATTCCACTTCAGCTTCGGCACACAGTTCTGATTGGAATGCGAAATGAGAAATGGTGGTGCGGCGCAACATGCATAAAGCGCCGCAGCTCCGATTTTCACCTCTTTCCTGTGTAAGGAGGTGCCCGCAGGGGCAGAGACGGGATCGGGAATGTTCTCCGTTCCACCTGCTGAATCCATTGCACCGGCGGAATCTGTCCCTAGCTATCCACTGATTTTCCAAAGGAGGAGCCATGCATTCTTCCTTATTTCATTCGATGACTCGAGCAGGTCTTGCCCTGCTCGTTTCGTCATTCCTGCTTCCTGCGTGGGCAGATGCGGCACCGATCCGTGAAGTGAGCGTCTCCGTCACGGGAGCGGGCGGCATGCCGCCCGCAGTGGAGAAGCGGATCACGGCGAGTATTTCTGCCATAGGAAACCGCATCCTTGTCGGCAAGGATGAGAGCCTCTTTCGCTCGCATGAGAGCGAGTACGATAAGGTCCTTGCAGACATCGTGAACCGCGTGGTCGTGGGCTATGTGGTGGATGATATATCTGCCGCCTATGGAGAAAAGACAGCGCTTCATGTATCGCTCACTCCCGTCGGGCAGATGATCCGCGAGGTGGAGACCGAGATCGACTACGGGAATCTGTCTCCGGAAGCGGCAGCGCTGGTGAAGAAGGACAGCGCCGGTGTACCGCTCCTTATGAGTCAGCTCCTCTCGGGGCTTCCCGTCGATTCGGTCGGCTGGGCGGAGAGTGTCTCTGAGTCTGCAGGGCGAGAGCTTCTTAAGGAGATCCTTCCGGAATTTACTGCCAACTTCGAAGTGACCTCGGGGGAGAAGACAAAAGTGCGGATCTCCCTCATCCCGCAGGGGACGATCGTCCGTACCGGAAAGCTCACCCTGCACAAGACCACCATTCCGCGCCTTCTGATGCTGCGCGCGGTGAATGAGACGGAACATGCCCTTCGAAGTCTTGAAGGGCTTCCGCTCGCTTTTGTCGCCCGCCATCAGAAGGATCTGGCTGCCTCGATGAATGACATCCTCGCCAAGGACCCCTTCATTGAAAAGTATGGCATAGAGACAAAGGTCTATCTTTACCCGGGAGAGATCACAGAACTCAAAGTCGATGCACTGACCGATCACTGGATCATTCGTACGGAAGCATGGATGGATGCCGGGCGCGATGGAAATCGCAATACGGCGATCGAAGGCATGCTCGGGCATTTCGTGGGCAGGAACAATGTGATCTTCGGCGAGGCTCGCTTCTACCCCGGCCCTGTCGACTGGAATGTCTATGGCGGTTGGTACCATCACTTCAGACGCGTCATGGATCTGGGCTATAAGTATGATTTCGTAGAAAACAGCCACCATGCCTTTGCTCAGATCCCCTTCGGCGAGAACTTCGCCCTGCGTTATGACTGTGATTTCAAGAAAAAAGAGAATGAATATGGATTTTCTTATAAGATTCATAATTACATGACGATCGAATATGTGTATAATGATGAAGAAGGCAAATGGCTCCGGCTGATTGCCAATTTATAAAAGAGGAGAGTAACCTATCATGATGACAACTCTTGGTAACAAGAAAAACGTAAAGATTTTTTCCTTCGCTTTGGCTGGCGTATTCATCGCCTCCGTGGCAGCGATGGCGGTGGTATCCATGGGCGATACAGCGAATGCCGCTCCGACCTCTGACATCGGCGTCGTTGACCAGAGAGAAGTAATCTCCGCGAACAGTACCCTCGCAGCGAACTACCAGCAGAAGATGAAAGAAACGGCAGATGAAATGCAGAAAGACTTTGATGCGAAGTCGGAAGGCATGAGCGATGCGGAAAAAGAAAAACTCTTCGCCGACATGCAGCAGCAGTTTAATCAGAAGAGACAGGCCATCGAGAAGGACATGGATGATCAGGTGACCGGTGCTGTGAAGTCCGTCGCATCCAAGAAGGGTCTTGCTCTTGTTGTCGATAAATCTGCTGTCATTTACGGCGGCACAGACATCACGAAGGAAGTCACCGATTCCCTTTCGAAGTCTCTTTCTTCCGCTGCCTCCTCTTCCGCAGCATCCGCAGCTTCCTCAGAAAGCAAAAAATAAGGACGTCTCATGAAATATAGAAACTGTGTATACACCATGGCGGCTGCCCTCCTCGTGGCGTGCTCCCTGGCGGTAAGCGGATGCAGCGATAAAAAGACCGAGGAGCCGACGCCAACTGCCGTTTCCTACGGCGTGGTCGACTTGGAGACCCTTGTGAAAGCCCATCCGAAATACAGTACATATTTCCGCCTCGAGACTGAGTACAACCATCTCCTTGATCAGTACCAGAATGAACGAAACAAGCTCATTCACATCGCATCTCAGCAGCAGCACATCAAGGCCGCGCTCTCCGATCAGAGCCGGCGCATGGCTGTCGAAAATGAGTGGAAGACGAAGGTCAAGGCAAAAGAAGACGAATTGAATGACGGCCTTGCAAAACTCTACAAGACCATCAGCGAAGCGCACAAGAAGGACAGAACCTTCACGCCCGATGGCCTCACTGACGAAGAGCGCGCCGAGATGGCGAATCTCCAAATGAAGCTCACCGTCCTCGGCGTCACCGGCTCCGAAAAGGAAGAAGTCAAGAAGCGTCTCCATGATCTGATGGACCTTCGCACCGAGCGTCGCCAGATGGATACCATCGGCTGGACAGAGGACGAAGTGAAAACGATGAAAGAGGCAAAAGAAAACGCATCGAAGGAGCTTTCTGACTTTTCAGAGAAGACCGCGAAAGACATCAAGCAGAGCCTCTCTCAGGATACGAACGTCGATGAGCCTCTTTCAGAAGACCCCATCGACCCATCGTGGAACGAAGACTGGCAACAGAAGATCGATGCCAAGCAGAAAGAGATGGCCGCCGTTAAGAAAGAAATTATGGAAGACATCCGGAAAGAAGCTGCCCGCGAGGCCTCTGACAAGCACCTTTCCATGATCTTCTCGAAATACAAAGCCAATATCCACGCCGAAGACGTGACGGGGGATATGGTGAATCGTATAGTCAATATCACCAAGTAGGAGGAAATCGAATGGCTATGTGGAAAAAACTGGCCTGTGTAGGACTCATTGGCGCAGCACTCGCCTTTGCCGGCTGTGGCAGTGAACATAAAGTGGCAGTCATTGACTACCAGAAACTGGAAGCTTCCTCTCCGAAGATCCAGTCTATCGAGAAAGAAATCAACGATAAAGATAAAGAAATCAGAGACCGCCTGGATCAGGACTCCCAGAGCGGACTCTCCGATGAAGACATGCAGAAGAAAGTCCAGTCCGCTCAGCAGGAGCGCATGATCTTCATCCAGAGCAAGCAGAAACAGATCCAGTCCATGGTCGAGTCACAGGCAGCCCAGATCGCGAAAGAAAAGGGCATCGGTATCGTCATGCATAAGAGAGCCGTACCCGGCGGTGCCGTCGACATCACCGATGAAGTGATGGCCAAGATCGATGGCACATCGAAAGCGGCATCCGGCGCTGCTTCGTCCGCATCCAAGTGAGGTCCATCATGAAAAAAACAGCAGGTGAAATCGCTGCCCTGATCGGCGGCACTCTCTATGGAGACAGCACGGTCTTGATCGACGACGTCGCCAGCGCGGAAAGCGCAGGTCCGTCGCAGGTGACCTTTGCCCGTGGCGTCTATGCCGAGCACATCGAAGAAATGCAGGCAGGAGTCATCCTGGTCGATGAACTCCCTCACCACTACACGAAGAATCTGATCGTCGTCCCCGATGCCCGCCGCTCCTTTGGCGAACTCATCGAAGTTTTCCGTCCGGAAAATAAATGGGAACCGGGTATCCATGAGACTGCCGTCATCAGTGAAAAAGCCCTGATCGGCAAAGACGTCACTATTATGGCGTATGCCGTCATCGAAGAAGGCGCTGAGATCGGAGACGGCTGTGTCATCTACCCGTACTGCTACATCGGAAAGTATGCGAAGCTCGGCAAAGACTGCGAACTGAATCCGGGCGCTGTCGTCCACGAGAACAGCATCTTAGGCGACCGCGTCGTCCTTCGTGCGCATGCCGTCGTCGGCGGTCAGGGCTTCGGCTTCTCCACTGACGAGGCAGGCCACCACCATCACATCCGTCAGCTCGGCCGCGCTGTCATCAGAGACGACGTCGAGATCGGTGCCTGCTCCACCGTCGACAACGGTGCGATGAATAACACCATCGTCGGCAGCGGCACCAAGATCGATAACCTTTGCCATCTGGGACACAATGTCGAGGTCGGCCAAGACAATTTCCTCTGCGCGCAGGTCGGCATCGCCGGCAGCACCAAGGTCGGCGATCACGTCATCATGGCCGGACAGACCGGCGTGAATGGCCATATCACCATCTGTGACAACGCTGTCTTCGGAGGCAAGACGGGCATCATCGGCACCATCAAAACACCAGGCACCTACCTGGGCTATCCGGCGAGAACCCACGCCCAGTGGGGGAGAGTCGAGGCTGCACTCTCGCACCTGCCGGAGCTGATGAAAAAGATCCGCCGTCTGGAAAAGCAGCTCGCTGAGAAAGAAGAAAAGTAAATCAGCATCTTATCATAGCTGATAGAAAGGAGCTGTGAAGAAATGAATCTTCATTTCTTCACAGCCCCTTTTTACTTTGCTTTCATTTGGTTCAGGGTTCAGGGTTCTCGTGGTGGCTTCGCCGCCTTTTTTTAGAAAATGTTATTCTCGTATTGCAGCCTTCCCCTCTAGGGGAAGGTGCCCCGCAGGGGCGGATAGGGTGACTATGGCATGAAAGACAGCTGGGATAAGGTTTCCTGGTCACTCCTATGAGAGCTGCAACTGCAAGTCCTCCGCGGCAGATTGAACGTGAAAATGAGATGATCGTTATTTCACATCGCCTTTTTTGCGTGCACTGGCGCATATCTCTGAATGCGAGCGACTATGCGGGGCCGCATAAGGGGTATCATGGCAACATCAGTGCGACATATAAGTTCTGATGGATTTTCTAAAACGGCTGGTCGGGGGATCACATTTCCGGCCAGCCGTTTTGCTCCCTTTGAGCATCCGGAATGAATTTGAAATTTTCAGAAATTTTCAAATTATATACGAAAGTATGGTACAATAATAGAGTATGTAAAAAAGGGGGATGAGAAAGCGGTATTCATATATTGCTCATCGGGGAAGGCTCTCATTCGATTCCCCGTCTCTCTCGTCTCTAGTCCACTAGTCACAAAGTCACTACAACCCCCAAGGAGGTCTATAATGGCAAAAGATTATTCATTCGACGTGGTATGCCGCACGGATCTGCAGGAAGCGGCAAATGCTGTGAATCAGGCGTCCAAGGAGATCGGTACTCGCTATGATTTCAAGGGCAGCAAGAGCTCGGTCACTCTCGATGAGGATAAGATTACGCTGATCGGCGATGATGATTTCAAGCTGAAGCTGGTGAAGGATATCATTCATGGGAAGCTCGTAAAGCGTGGGATCTCCCTCAAGAATCTGAAGGAAGAGAAGAAGGAAGCGGCAGCCGGCGGGACGGTCCGTCAGGTACTCTCGCTGCAGAACGGGATCTCTTCGGATATGGCGAAGGATATCGTGAAGCGTGTGAAGGCTTCGAAGATCAAGGTCTCTGCCAAGATCAATGGGGATGAGGTGCGTATATCGAGCAAGGATAAGGATTGCCTGCAGGAGTGCATCCAGTTCCTGAAGCAGCAGGACATTCCGGCGGATCTGCAGTTTGTGAATTACAGATAAGAAGGCTCTGCGGGGGCAAGGGCTTTCACAGGTGTGACGAAGCTCAGCTTTGAATGGTGCGGTGCAGCATTTTCGTTACATCGAGAACCGAATGAACCCGTTGAACCTTTATGTATGGGAGGAGTTATGAACGCAGAGGAAATGATGGCGAAGACGCTCCGGGAAGGGCATACCACCGGCGCAACGGCGACGGGGGCGATGAAGGCAGCGATCCTGGCTATGCGAGGAGAATTTCCAAAGCAGGTGACGGTCCTTTCGCCGCAAAGGACGGAGCTCACGATCCCGGTGGAGTCGGCCGAGGCGCATGGGCGGACGGGCATCGCGACTTGCCTTAAGGATGCGGGCGATGATCTGGACTGTACACATGGGACGCCGATCGTCGTGACCGTAGAGCTGGTGGATACGCCAGGTCTTACGCTCCGCGCGGGGAAGGGCGTCGGTACGGTGACGAAGCCGGGGCTGCAGGTGAAGGTGGGACGGCCCGCCATCAATCCGGGCCCGCAGATCATGCTGCGTTATGTGTATGAGGAGCTCATCGGCAAGGATCATGGCTGTATCGTGACGGTTTCTATCCCGAAAGGGGAGGAGTTGGCAAAGCAGACGCTGAATCCTTCGCTGGGTATCGTCGGCGGGATCTCGGTCCTGGGAACGACGGGGATCGTGAAGCCGATGAGTGAGGAGGCGTACAAGAAATCGCTAGCGCCGCAGGTGCCGGTGGTCTATGCGAGCGGGATCCGCACGGCGGTCCTTTGTCCCGGTCGTATCGGTGAGACGGCGGCGAAGATCATGGGTATTCCAGCGGATGCGATCATCGAGACGAGCAATTACATCGGCTTCATGATGGAGCAGTGCATCGCAGGCGGTTTCCAAAAGATGCTGCTCATCGGTCATATGGGAAAGCTGGTCAAGGTGGCGTCAGGCAGCTTCCATACGTACAATCGCAATAGTGACGGCCGTATGGAGACGATGGCGGCGTATGCGGCCATGAATGGGGCAACGACAGATACGGTGCGTGAGATCATGTGCTGTACGACGACGGATGGCGCGGCGGCGGTCGTGCATTGGGAAGGGCTGGATATGATTTACCAGCAGATGGCGGAGAGAGCGCAGGTGCGCTCGGAACGCTATATTTTCGGTAAGGCCAGGGTCGGCGTGATTTTTGCGGCGATGGATGGCACGGTGCAGGCAGTCAGCAGCCATGCGAAGGAGATTCTGGAGGAGGAACAATGGAGCATACATTGATCGTAGCGGGGATCGGGCCGGGAGATCCGGACTATATCCTGCCGAAGGCGCAGAAAGCCATCGAGGGGGCGCATTACCTCGTGGGCGGCCGCCGCGCGCTTTCTGACTATGCGAAGCCTTCTCAGGAAACATATCCGGTGACAGGCAAGCTCTCTTTGCTGGCAAGCTGGCTGGAGGAGGCGCTTAAGAAGGATGATGTCGTCGTCATGGTGAGCGGGGATCCGGGCTATTACAGTCTGCTTCCGTGGCTCAAGAAGCGGTTTCCGGAGCATCCGATCGAAGTCATCCCGGGGATTTCTTCTGTGCAGGCCTGCTTCGCTCTTGTTAAAGAACCATGGCAGGGGGCGCTGTGGCTGTCTTTCCATGGCCGTGTGCCGGAAGAGAAGGATACGGCTTATATGCCCGGACGAAAGCTGGCCTTTCTGACGGATCATGAGCATGATCCGGCCTATATCGCGAGATACCTGATGGACAAGGGCTGGCCGAAGGAGACGCGCGCTGCCGCGGCCGAGCATATTTCATATGAGAATCAGCATCTTTTGGATTCGACTCTTGAGAATTTGTCGCATCTGGAAGGCTATGGTGAATCAGTCATGGTGGTGATGGGATAAATGCAGTTTGGCATCAAAGATGAGGAGTTTATTCGGGGAAAGGTACCGATGACGAAGGCTGAGATCCGTGCGATGGTCATGGTGAAGGCCGCCATTCAGCCTGGCGATATAGTGGCTGACATCGGTGCAGGGACAGGCTCTCTATCCATCGAGGCAGCGCTCTGCTGCCCCAAGGGGGCTGTGTATTCGATAGAAAGAAATCCGGAGGGGATCGAGCTGATCCGGAAAAATGCGGAAAAGTTCGGCTGCCGGAATATCCATACCATAGCCGGCACAGCGCCGGAGGCGATGGAAGGGCTGCCGAAGATGGATGTGATCATCATCGGCGGGTCTTCCGGAAATATGCATGAGATTCTGGATCGATGTGAAGCGCTGCTCGCTCCGGGCGGACGCATCATCCTTACCGCTGTCACCGTGGAAACGACGGGTGAAGTGGTGAAGGAATTCACGGATCGTCCTTTCGAGCTGGAAGGCTTCGAAATGCAGATCAATCGACTGAGAAAACTGGGACGGTATCATCTCTATGATCCGATGAGCCCCATTTTCATATTTACAGCAATCAAACATTGAGGAGGAAGTTATTATGGGAAAATTGTATTTCATCGGCGCAGGCCCCGGAGATCCTGAGCTCATCACGGTGAAGGGACAGCGTCTCATCGCAGAGGCGGATGTCATCATCTACGCCGGCTCTCTTGTGAATCCGGAGATCCTGAAGTACGGTAGAAAAGATGCAGAGATCTACAATAGTGCGACCATGAATCTGGATGAAGTGCTGAAGGTGGAGATCGAGGCGCTCAAAGCAGGCAAAATGGTGGCTCGTGTGCACACCGGCGATCCAGCCATTTACGGTGCGATCCAGGAACAGATGGACGGTCTGCGCGCAGCAGGGATCAAAGAAGATCAGTTTTGTGTCGTCCCTGGAGTCAGCTCCTTCCTTGCGACAGCAGCTGCATTGAAACAGGAATATACCCTGCCAAGCATTTCTCAGACCGTCATCATCACCCGTATGGAAGGCCGCACACCGGTCCCGCCGAAGGAAAAGCTGGTGCTTCTTGCCGCACATCAGGCAACCATGTGCATTTTCCTTTCTGTCCAGGCGATCGATCAGGTCATGGCGACACTGAAAGAGGGCGGCTATCCGGGCGATACCCCGGTCGCTATCGTAGCCAGAGCGACCTGGCCTGACCAGCGTATTTTCCGCGGCACCATTGATACCATCGCAGACATTCTCCATCAGGCAGGCGTCGTCCGTCAGGCCATGATCGTCGTCGGCAAGGTCCTTGATACCGATTATGAACTTTCCAAGCTTTATGACAGCAAGTTCACCACCATGTTCCGCAAAGGAACGGATGGAGAGTAAGGAAAGCGGGGGGAATAGGGGCGATTTCCGTGTATTCGGATGAGGCTTTGCGAAAATCAGCGTTTAGGGATTAGAGTCTTCTGGTGACTAGTGATTAGTGGCTAGGGATTAGGAGTCTCAAGTGACTAGTGACTGGAATGCCAGCTCATGGCACCACCATTTCGCATTTCTTATTTCTTATTCAATCGAGGCTTTCAAACGTAATCAAGGGGCGAGCCGCCTCAGGGGCTAACCCTGAACCTTGAACCTTGAACCCTTATCCCCTGGAGAGTATCACATGAAGTACGCTATTGTTTCTGTATCCAAAGAAGGAGCCCAGCTGGGGGCGCGTGTGAAGGCGGGCATTTCCGGTGAGGGGACTCTGTATGAAAGAAAAGACGGTGCGAGTGGCAAAGAAGCCGTGTATTTTACCCGCACGCTTGCGCTCACGGCGGATATCTTCTCCTGCTATGATGGGATCCTTTTCATCATGGCCTCCGGCATTGCGGTCCGCGCCATCGCACCTCATGTAGTGAGCAAGGCGTCCGACCCTGCGGTACTCGTCATGGATGAGTGCGGGAAACATTGTGTTTCCCTTCTCTCCGGACACCTCGGCGGGGCGAATGCCTGGGCAAGAGAAGTCTCGGCGGCAGTGGGTGCCGATCCCGTCATCACGACGGCGACCGATGTCCATAATCGTCGCGCGCCGGATGATATCGCCCGCGAGCTGATGATGCGTGTCGAGCCGCTGGCGGCCTTGAAGCCTGTGAATACCGTCATCGCAGCAGGGCGCACATTCCGATGGTTTCTGGATGAGACGGTCGATGGGAGCGCTTCTATAGCGACGCGCCTCAAAGAGAAAGGGATCCGCACGGAGCCTTTAGACCGACTGGATGCCAATGCGTTTGACGCATGCGCTGTCATTACTGAAAAAACGATCACTGTGAAGAAGCCTTTCGTCTGCCTTCGTCCGAAGAATCTTTTCGTCGGCATCGGATGCAAGCGCGGCACCTCCGAAGAGCTGGTGCAGAGCGCATTCACCGCAGCACTTGCTCAGGCGGGGGCTTACCCGTATCAGGTAGCATCGCTTGCGAGCGTCGATGCGAAGGCGGATGAAAAGGGCTTGCTTGATTTTGCCAATTCCATGCATCTTCCGATCCATTTTTACAAGGCAGAGGAGCTTAAAAAGATCGCGGAAGAGTATCATTTAGAAAGTTCAAAATTTGTAGAGAAAACGATAGGAGTGGGAAACGTATGTCAATCAGCAGCGTTAATGGAATCAATGAAGGGAAAAACGCTTCTGCCGAAAACCAAGTTTGTCAGTGCCACGGTGGCGATCGCCCTGGGACTATCCGGGTCATCGGCATTGGACCGGGCCATGAAGAAGAAATGACGCCGAAGGCCATCAAGGCCATGGAAGCTTCCGATATCATCGTGGGATATAACACCTACATTGCTCTCGTGAAAGACCTCATCAAGGACAAAGAAGTCGTCGGAAATGGCATGCGTCAGGAAGTCGATCGCTGCCAGAAGGCTGTCGATCTGGCGGCCGAAGGCCATCAGGTGGCCGTGATCTCCTCCGGAGACCCGGGCGTCTATGGCATGGCCGGTCTTGTGCTCGAGCTCATCCAGAAGCTTCCGAAGGAAGCGCGTCCGGAGTGTGAGGTCATCCCGGGACTCACGGCAGCAAATACCTCTGCTGCGGCGCTCGGCGCTCCGCTCATGCATGACTATGCCGTCATCAGTCTTTCTGATCTGATGACCCCGTGGGAACAGATCAAAAACAGAGCGAAGCTCGCCGCGGAAGGGGACTTCGTCATCGCCATCTACAATCCAAAGAGCCGCGGCCGCGCGACCTACCTCGATGAGATCCGTGACATCGTGCTTCAGTATAGAAAGCCGGAAACACCGGTAGGCATCGTCAGAAAAGCAGGACGTCCGGGCATGAACTGGACGATCTCCACACTGGAAAAACTGCCGGAAGAACATGTCGACATGCAGTCCACCGTCATCATCGGCAAGAGCACCACCTTCGTCGCTGACGGAAAAATGATCACACCAAGAGGATACAAAGCATGATCTGGATCATTTCCGGAACACAGGACGGCCGAGAAATCGGCGCTGCACTCGCAGACCGAGAACAGTCCAAGCCGGAAGGGGAGCGCCGTGAGATCCTTATGACCGTTGTCAGCCAGTACGGTAAAGTGCTCGCCGCACATAAAGGGCTCGACATCGAAGTAGGGCGCTTCCGGGAAGAAGACATGCTCTGTGTCATCAGGGAAAAGGGGATCTCGCTCATCCTTGATGCGAGCCATCCCTATGCAGCGATCGTTTCTGAGACGGCCCGCGCGGCCTGTACCAAGGCAGGAATCGACTACGTACGCTACGAACGCGCGGAGATCCCACTCCCTGACTATGACAAGCTCTATCACGCAAAAGATGAATTCGAAGCGGCGGACCTTGCCGGTCAGCTTGGAAAGAGCATCCTTTTGACGACCGGCTCCAAGACGCTTGCCACCTTCGTAGAGGCGAAAGCGCTGGAAGGCAAGGAGATCTGGGCGCGCGTTCTGCCGACATCGAATGTGATCAAAATGTGTGAAGACCTTGGCATGAAAGCCAAGTACATTCTCGCCCTGCAGGGACCCTTCTCCTATGAAATGAATCTTGCCATGATTCATGACTATCACGCCGATGTGATGGTCACCAAGAACAGCGGTCTCATCGGCGGCAGCGATACAAAGCTTAAAGCCGCGATGGACGCCGGGATTTCCGTCATCGTTATCGATAAACCGAAAGCAAAACTGGACGGCGCTGTGGTCTTCTCGACCGTAGAAGGCGTCCTCAACTATATGGAGGAACACTATGGATTTCATCAAGAGCCCTAAGGCCATCGAAGATAAAAGCATGGATCTCATCAATCCATTCATCATGGACATCGACCTCACACCGGAAGAAGTGACGGTCTATTCCCGTATGATTCACGCCTCCGGCGACGTAGACTACGGGCATCTCATCCAGACCAGCAAAGGCGCTGTCGCTGCCGGTATCGAAGCGCTCGCCAAGGGCTGCAACATCTATACCGATGTGAATATGGTCAAAGCAGGGATCAATAAGAATGCCCTGCATGCGCTCGGCAGTGAGGTATTCTGCCGCGTATCCGATCCGGAAATCGCAGCCATTGCCAAAGAGAAAGGCATCGCCCGCTCCATGGCAGCGATGAACTCCTTTGGCAACGATCTCAATGGCTCTATCATCGCTGTCGGAAATGCTCCGACCGCTCTCTATGAAGCCATTCGCATGGTCGAAGAAGACGGCATCAAACCGGCACTTATCATCGGCATCCCTGTCGGCTTCGTCGGCGCCGCTGACTCGAAAGAGCAGCTTGTCCGTCGTGCGCCCTGCCCCTTCATCACTGTCCGTGGCACCAAGGGCGGCAGCTCCATCGTTGCCTCCTGCGTCAATGCACTGATGTACAATCTGGTAAAGCGCAACAACAATATGCTCTTTGTCGAAGGTAAGAAATAACTAAAAGCCTGCTAAGTTCCAAATATTAGTATTTATCGGACTTAGCAGGCTTTTTATATTGCGTGGGTAAAATATAAAGGTAGCAATAGGGTAGCAATTATCTAAAAATCCTCTCTACATCATTGGCGACTTTTTCATCGTTTCCTGGTATCCAAGAGGTATAGGTGGTCAATGTAATGGCAGGAGATGCATGACCTAAACGCTTAGACACTTCAGCAATGGGGACGCCATTGGCTAGCAGCTGGCTGGCGTGGGTGTGGCGCAGCGCGTGGAAGCTGCGAACAGGGGAAATTCCCAAGTCTTTTTGGATGCCTTGGAAGGCGACCCTTTCATTGCTGGGGAACAGGAAATTGCCATTCTTCGCCTTGAAAACCAGTCCGCCGTTGGCTCTTGTGCTTTCCTGCCATTCTTTCAGCGTCTCGTAGAGTGATAGGGGAATAGACACATCCCTGCGGGAGTGGGAGGTTTTGGTGGCGTTTTGGACATATATGACCCCGTGCCCATCCTGACCTAGTGTCTTGGTGATATGGATAAATGCGGGGGTAATATCGTTCCATGTGAGCGCCAGCAGTTCACCGATGCGCAGCCCGGTGTAAGTAGCCACTAGGATTTCCATATAGAGCCTATCCCGGTGCCGTTCTTTGGCATAGGCAAGTATCTGGTGGATTTCATCAATGGTGAAAATCTGTATTTTCTTCTGCGTCACCTTGGGACGTTCTACGGTGCCTATAGGGTTCTTTGCTAAGATGTCCAGAGCTACGGCTTTTTTGATGGCCATGTTAAGAAGCTCGTAGATCTTTTTGATATACGATGTAGAGATTTTCCCATCTAGGGAGTTGATCAAGGCTTGCACGTCCATCCCCGTGAGTTTCTGTAGGGGAATGTCGGCGATGGGCTCTATTTTCTCCAAAATAGCGAAATACAAGGACAGCGTGCGAGGTCGTACATTCTTCTTGTAAGTGTCGATGTATTGCAGGATCCATGCCCCTGTGCACATGCCGGAAGGCGTCACGAAAGTGTTGTGGCGGATGCTATAGCGGTTATCCTCTAGCCAGTTCTCCGCCTCTTCAGTGGTGGGGAACCGTTTCACGATGCGCCTTCCCTCTGGGGTGATGAAAGAGGCGGCGTATCTTTTCTTTGATTTCTCGTAGTAAATGGACCCTTGCCCATTGGGGCGTCTCATGATAACCCTTCCTTTCTATAGAATACCTTCATCCAATCGCTGCATCCCAGAAATGCCTTTATTCCCCCTATCAAAATAAAGGTATTGCCATTTTGCCAACCTTTGCAAAATGGAGGGAACCGTCGCAGAATTTGCAACAGCTGCTAGCGATATGTAAACCATTTCCGTGACCTCACGAAAATGGTGGGATCTCACTTGCCGGTAACTTGCATAGGCACAGATCCACACGGGGGGAGTGCGGCAAAACCGCTCTTTTTTAATTTGCCGGTCATTTGCAGACGTGAAGAAGGCGAGCGAGTTCACGCCTGTCCTCTTGCGCGCTCACGCCACCTTGTCAGCATGTCTTTAGTTTCAAAAAGTGGGGAAATTGAAACTAAGCGATGAATCAGAGGGCCTTTAGTTTCAAAAACGGCCAATTTTGAAACTAAATTATCAGAAACAAAAGTCTATTTGATTGCATCTAAAATAGACAATTGCAATGATTCATTTTCATCGAAAGAACCATCCATAACACTTTCCATAATTTGGTGTAGCAAATTTTTTGAGATTTTTCCAGCAGCAACGTAGTAACTGATATTTTCCATTTTAGGAATAAAGTCTCTTGCGATATTAAGATATCCATTTAAGAGCAAAAATTGAGTACAGAGCGTTATAGCTAAGCGTTTATTTCCGTCAGCGAAACAATGAAATTCACATACACAGAAAAATAAATGAGTCAATTTATCCACTATGGTGGGATAATAAGAATCTATCTGAATATTTTTTAAGACACCGTCCAAAGTTCCCAATTCTCTCGATTGGATTAGGCCTCCGCCACTGTAGTCGACGGTTTTTCTATGAATTTCACACGCTTCTTCCAATGTAATATATCTATATTTTACTTCTGGCATACTATCCACGATCCTTCAAACGCTTCAATACGTCTCGATTTTCTTTTAGCAAAGCCTCTAATTCATCACTCTCACTGCCAAGAAATCGCTCGTACTCATCTGGCGGTAAAGGAGCAATATATTCTTTTAGTTGGTAATGAAAAGCATCTCGAAGAGCCATATCGCGGCTTGCCATCTTGGTACGAGCTCGTATAATCAATGGTTTCCACAGGGGCAAAGATTCAAAACCAGTGAATAAATCACTTAGTTCCCAGTTATTTAGCTTATGCCCTAATGCTTCAGATTGCTGTTTAATCATGGATGCAAGGCCACATTCATAGGACGAAATAAGATCCAATACTTCTGAGTATAAAGTATCGCGAACCTTTTCCTTCTTGCTTAAATGAAGAACCTTTTTGTATTCTCTAGCCTTTTCACGGAATATGCTTTGGTATATTTTATCGGTATAAATTGCATATTTTGTATTTCCCATATCAACGTAATTCTTTAACGCATCGGTAAACTCTTTTCTATAATTTTCTTCTTGGTAAAAGGCGGTAATGAAGTCTTGATCTCGTTGATTGATATATTTTGTTTTTCCTCCGGTTTTTTGATTAATCAAATCAATAATGATATCGAGAATAATTTGACGAATCACGCGAGCTGACTCGCTCTCTACTAATAACATAGCAATATTAAGAAATGCCTTAAAATCAAACAATGATATTTGAGAAGTGCGATTGCTGATGCTCCCGACATCAATGTCGGGAGCATTTAAATTATCTATCGCGCGAGAGAACTCTTTTAATCTAGCACCTCTGATAATTTCATACCCATTTTGGCTAATTTCAGAAAGGTTATCGCTGATATACCTTTCGATAGTACGTACATCTACATTAAAATACTTAGCAACCATGCTTTTAGTAAAGCGAATTCGCCCCTCAAACATAATGCCAGCGATTTTTGTCTGGTCTTGAATAGTAGAAATAGCAAATTCGTTGTTTAATATATTTTGTCTATCTAATTTTGAATTTGTAAGATTCCGAGTCATGGCAACCTCCTTGTAAAAAAATAAATGCCCTATTTTGGAGCTGTGAAGAAATGAGGATTCATTTCTTCACAGCTCCTTTTTATTGCTTAATCACTGAATACTTCGCCACCGCCAGCCCGATAATCTGGATCGAATCGCAGTTGTCAGAGTTAAAGATCATCGGCGGATATTGCGGATTCATGGACACGAGGGTGCAGCCGTCTGGATTTTTGTAGAAGCGCTTCAGCGTGGCGTCGTCGTCGATCCGGACGGCGGCGATCTGGCCGTCATCCACGACGGGCTGGCTGCGGATGAATACAACGTCACCGTCATGGATGTCGGCGCCGATCATGCTGTCCCCGCTTACCACAAGGCCGAAGTCTGCGTGGACGCCAGTATCGCATGGCAGAAAGGCTTCTATGTGCTCATCCGCCAGTATTGGCTTTCCGGCGGCGATCTGCCCGATAATGGGGACCATGCGTCTTTCAATGGGGATAATGTTTTTGAGAGGTTTGCGCTTTTCTTCTACTAAGTCCGCTTTCTGAACGTGGAAGTAGTTGGCAATCTTTTCGATCTTGTCAATCCGCGGGTATGTTTTGGCGTTGACCCAGTCCGAGAAGGTCATCTCCTTAAACCCAAGGTCCTTACATATTTCTTTTTGCGTTTTACCGTATTTCTTTAGATAGTAGCGAATGTTTTGTGCCATTATTTCTTTATTGCCTAGTGTACTCATATAGTCCATTCCTTTCCTTAAAATATTGATCCTAACATCATTATACGGTTAATACCGTAAAAAGGCAATGACGAAACGTATATAATACGGTTTAGCCGTTGACAGTACGGATAAACCGTATTATAATAGGGTCAGGTTTGAGAAAGGAGGACAATGATATGAATTCACAAATTCTGCTGACACTCGAGGCTGCTAGAGTAAACGTCAAGATGACGCAGGAAGAAGCGGGCAAAGCTATCGGCGTAAGTGCTAACGTAATTTCTAACTGGGAACGCGGACGCACATACCCGGATGCAATGCAGATCAAGAAAATTGAAAAGGTATATGGTGTTGGTTACAATAACATTATTTTTTTACCTAACTAATACGGTTTAACCGTATTCAAGAAACAGGGAGGATCACCATGAAAGTATTAAAAGATCCAGGACAGGTACTGCAGATCATGGACGCGAAACTGGACGAGCTTCACAAGAGGTTCGACGAGGCTGGTGAGAAAGAAGCCGCGGAGATTAGCGGGCAGGAGGTCGCGATCAGCAGCGTCGCAATGCACATTCGCCACGCAATCGAGGATCATGGCTGCTTCGGGGTGGAAGACATGGCGTGTGTCTATGACTACGTTGACGACGCTAAAGAAAAAGATTACGAGCACCCTAATCCAAGAGATACGTGGTTTATGAAAGGTATCGCAAAGGGAGCCGCATGGGCGTGCGCGGTGCTCGAAGATAGGATGGAGAAGGAACCATGACAGACGAAGAATGGAACGAGAGAATCGCCAAAGAGAAGAAAGCCCGCGCGGAGGCGATCGCCCTGCTCTGTCAGGCGCTGCAGGCGGCGGGCGTGCCGCTCCTTTCGCTCGAAATCTTCGATCGTGGTGCCAGCGACTGCATGGTCAAGGCGACATTCGAATGGGGTGAGAGATGGGCAAACATCTCTATGGACGCCCCGCACACCGCGCTTTGGGACATTCTGCGACAGATCCCGGAGCTTAGGTAACCATTAGGAGGTGCCATCATGGGCAAAGAAAAGAGGTGGGTCTCCGCGAAGGAATACGCGGAGACCCACGATCTCCCAGTAAGTACCATTCGCAGGTACTGCAGGGCAGGGGAAATCCCCTGTTTTAGGATTGGCCAGCGGTTCATGTTCAACCCAAAAGACATGGATGCCTTCCTCGAGCGGAAGGCACGCGAGGGGCTGAAAGATAGACCGGGGACCTTCCTAGAAGCCGTGAAAAAGGCGAAGGAAGGGACAAGGATTTCTGTCTGGCTCGCCAGACAGAATGAGGAGAAGGCCACGGAGACGACCTAAAGGAGGAACGAAATGAAAGAAAAAGCAATGAGAGAAGTGATCCTCGCACAGTTGTGCGCGCTTCGCGCGGATGCAGGCGCCGAGCTGGTCGCGTGCAAGGATGAGTCCGTCGGCGACTACCTGACGGGGAAGGCTGACGCCCTCGCCGTTGCCATGCAGATGGTGGAGTCGAAGGCGCTGCTCGAAAGCATGGCGAATTTCTTGCGCCATGAGGAAACCCGCAATATGAATATGGCGGAGAGCGATAGGTTGTGTTCGAAGGACACGATGGCACGGCTCCGTGAGGGAGCAGCTGCCGGATACATGGCAGCATTCCGAGTGGTCATGGAAGTTAGGGAGGCGAATAAATATGAGTAGCGCAGAGGAGGAAGAAGGGAAATGAATCCACAGGATTTAGAAAAATTGAACCGGTGGGATGCGCTTTCAGCAGAAGAGCAGAAAAATCTGAAGAAGAAAATTTATCTGATGTACTGGGCACAATTTCACGAAGAAAATAGGTACTTACTGTACGGTATCTGGGTATGCTTGGCAGGGCTCATACTTTGTGCAGGGTATAGGGCTTTTACTGGAGGCGACTGGATAACTCCGATGCTGGGGCTTGCTTGGTTAATTGGACTTGGTGTTGTTAGTTACATCATTGGCAGTCTGGGATAAATAATTTTTGACAATCCAATCAATTAGTACGGGGAGTCCAACGTAACAGAAGAAGCTGGGAATAGACAATGGGCCTATTACTTCATCATTGAATGTCAGATGTTGCTTAACGTTTTGCCTGCAAATTTGGGTAATAACGAGTAAGTCATCCACTTCATCTTTGGAAGAAGCACCTTTGGCGACTGGAATAAGGAGCTTATTGTTATAGCTCAGTAGTTGTGCTGATAGTTGGTCATCAAAAACATGAATGTAACGAAGTGTATATGGCTCAAGCAATTTAAGTTTCGCGCATCCGGATTCAAATGTCATAGCCCCGTTTTGCATTTCATGGAGGAGTGTCTCGTTCAAGGACAGCCGCCAAAGATACTGAAGGTAAACCTTACGGTTTTCTTTAACTGTATGCCTCCATGCGTTGTAAGAGTAACTGATTAGGCATAAGAACAGAGACCCGATACCCGTGAAGATAGTTTCAAGCATAAAAATCACCTCCTTTCTAGGAACATTATAGCAGGAGGATCATGAATGACTAAAAAGGAGTGAGAACCGTTTTGACATCGGATAGGAGGAAATCATGACCAGCGCAGAAGCAGTAGAAGTCGTCCATCAGATGATGGAGGCCCGCGAGCAAGAAGAAGCGAGAACCGCGGCTCTCGCCTCTCAAGTAGCCACGAAGAAATACGATCCCAGCGCCGCACGCCAGAGGTTTTGGAAGGAAGTGGCGATCTATCCGCTGACGCTGCTGTGCGCCGCGACATACACACTCCTTATGGCGGTGGCACAATGACAACGCTGAACGATATCTTGGTACTCATTCCCATGGAAGACCAGTGGATCTACGTCTTCGATACAGAGGGGAACGAATACTATGAAGGATTCAAAGGGAATCTGGAGCTCAGCGAAGAAAGAAAATCTGAAAGAAGAGGGGGAAAAATGAGTAAGATCTGTCCCGAGTGCGGGAAATCATTTGTCGGCAGTACAAGCCAGAAGTATTGCTCCTACAGGTGCTGCAAAAAGCACAACAGGAAAGAGGAAGAAAATAAGCATCCTGATCCGCCAAAAGGCATGGCGATTATTCGCGCCTTTTCCTGTAAAGAGTGTGGGCATGAAGTCCTTGTCTGGGAAAGAACAGACAAGAGGACCGTCTTCTGCTGCAGCCTCTGCGAGAAGAAATACTGGAAGCACAACACCTCAAAGAGTAACAAGCATAGAAAAGGCGAAATCGGCATGTCCGGCGGCATGAGCTTAGGGAGCCTCATCCGAAGAGAAAATAGGGACCTATTGTGACAAGGACGGTCGAAGTACCGACCGTTCGTGGATGGAGGGATCAACTAAATGAAAGCAGAAGTCACACTGGAGCAGGCGCTCGAGCTCCTTATGGAGGATCAGCCTGTCCACGTGTTCAATGAGGATGGGGATGACTACTTCTTCGGCTATAAGAGCGCCATCAATGAAGAAGAACCCGTCCCGCACCTGGTCGTCACCGGGATCTTCGCGAACACCGAGGATCTGAAAGACGGCAATGGCGAGATGCAGGTCATCGAACTGCAGGTGAAAGAGTAAAGAAAAAGAGCCTTGGCAGCGGCTACTGCTAAGGCTCGGGCAGGAAGGTTTTGGTACTCATTCCTGCCTCTATTATACCAGAAATAGGAGAAATCATGGCAGAGCTTGAAAATCACATGGTGTGCGGCATTGGCTTCTTCGATGAAGAAGCCGCCCGCCGCCGCCTTGAACGGGAAGAATACGAGATGGAGCACGCGGATGACGTATGGGATGACTGGTTGGGAGGCGAACCGAATGAACACGAAACTGAAGCGGATGTATCCGCATCAGTGCCGAATCTGCGGTAAGACTTACTACAATTCGCGCAATAGCAAGAGTCAGGGCACCTGCTGTAAGCGATGCCGCATGATCCAAGAAAACATCAGCCGCAGGCTGAAGCGGAACCCGCTGAAAGATGCAGCGGCACTAGTGAAGCATCTGCAGATGATGTTTAGCACCATCGAGCAGCGTATAGGGGATAGCACGCAGATGATAGATCTGACGTCTTCTCTCGAATGGGACATGCTGATCGAGCTTTGTGAGAGGGACTGGCCGTTCCTTGAAGGCTGCTCAGAGGAAGAGCTGGATACGCTCGCAGAACTGGTGGATGTGGCGGAGGATCTGCTGGACCTTCCGGCGCAGATGCCGCCCACCAAAATACCGAGTGATGTTTATTGGGAATTTATCAATGTGGTGGATTCATATCATAAAAATAGGAGGAGAAATGGCGACGTTGTATGAAATCGACGAAAGGCTGGCAAATATCTTTGTCACCCAGGAAGGCACTGCCGTAGACGGCAGCACCGGGGAAGTACTGGATGCAAAAGCATTGGATGATCTCGAGATGGAGAAATGGTCCAAGGTGGATAACATCTGCCGATATATCAAGAATCTTCAGTCGGATATCGAACAGTACAAAGAAGAAGTAGATAAGCTGACGGCGAGAGCCGTGTCAGCGCAGAAGAAGCTGGAGAGCCTTAAAGCCTATCTGGCTGTGCATCTGGAAGCAGGCAAGAAGGCGGATGTGCCTAGCGCCCAGATCCGCTGGAGAAAGTCCGTGACGGTATCCATCCCGGATGAGAATATGGTCCCCTTGCGCTTCATGAAGCAGGTCATCACGACCAAGCCGGACAAGCTGGCTATCAAAGAGCTTCTGAAAGCAGGGAAGGCCGTCCCCGGCGCTTCTTTGGAAGAAAAACAGAATCTGTCTATTAAGTGATCGCTATCCAGCGATTCACTTTTAGAAATACATCATAGGAGGTATATATGCTTACCATCAACAAGGGTATCCAGCAGAGTGCCGTCAAGGTCGTGGTATACGGCGTGGAAGGCATCGGGAAGACGACTTTCGCCAGTCATTTTCCCGCGCCGCTTTTCCTTGACCTGGACCGAGGCAGCCGCCGGATGGATGTCGATCGCATCGACTCCATCCAAGACTGGCCCGCTCTCATGGGCACGCTGGACCAGATCCAGCGCGACCCGTCGCTTCCCTATTCGACGATCGTCATCGATACGGCGGATATGGCGGCAAAACTGGCGAGTGCCTACATCTGCAAGGCGAACGGCAACAAGAAGAGTATCGAAGAATTCGGCTACGGCAAGGGCTATGTGATCCTCGCTGAAGAATTCTCAAAGCTCTTGGTCAATGCGGAGGTGCTGGTGAATATGGGCTTCAATGTCGTATTCCTGGCACACGCGATGCAGCGGACGGTCACCCGCCCGGATGATACCGGGAGCTATGACCACTGGGAGATGAAGCTCCCGGGGAGCAAGAACAATTCGCTGGGGGCTCTTCTCAAAGAGTGGGCGGATCTCTTGCTCTTCGCGGACTACAAAGTCATCATCCGGCAGGGAGCAGACGGCAAAGGGAAGGCGGCAGGCGGCCAGCGAAGAATGCGCGCGACGCACACGCCGTTCGCAGACGCTAAGAACCGCTTCGGGCTCGCAGATATTCTGGGCTTCGACTTCAAGGAAATCCAGTCCATCATCCCCGCCCGTCCTGTCACGCCGCCGAAAACCACCATGGAAAAGGCGTATCAGGCGAAGAAGAAGGTGCAGAAGGGAATCACACCTAAAACGGCCGCGGAGCCCGTAGAAGCGAAGCCATCCCCGCCCACGAACGTGTATGACGAGCTCGCGCGTCTGATGGCACTCGGTGTATCGGAGGCAGACCCTTCGCCGATCACGGAAGGGGAGCTGCTGAAAGCGATCCGTGAAGTAGACCCTAACGAACCCGCAGCGAAAGCAGAGAATCTGGCGAAGATCCCTGCGGACTATGTAGAAGCTCTCATCAAGCCAAAGACATGGGCGGGATTCAAATACTATGTGCTGAACAACATTCGCACTCCGTTTTAGGCTATAACCACGATTTCTGTTTGTAATCATGATTTTGAGGGATTTCCTCTCAATTCCCGCACATTAAGTTACGAATTTTACATTTTAGGAGGAAAATACTATGCCGAATTTTGGACAGTTTGGAAATGCTACGCCGGATACCGAGAAGGAAAGAGCAACAGTGGTCACTGGATTTTCCGGTTTCACGGACGATGATTTCAAGGATAAGGGAGGCCTCTTCGACCCCATCCCGAAAGGCCGTTACCACTTCGTGGTCTATGACTGCCAGACCGGCTTCACGAAGAAGGACAACACACTGATGAAGACCATCCTGATGGACATCCATCACGAAGACGGAACAAAGACACGCCTTACAGATTACTTGGTCTACAAGAGCAACCAGAAGTGGAAATTTGCCTGCTTCTTCGATGCCATCGGTCTTGGTGATGCGCTCAAAGAGAACGGTATTGGCGGTGCAGATGACCCGCTCTGGACGACAGCCGTAGGACAGGAAGGGGACTTCGAGGTCGATCATAAAACGTCCGAATGGAACGGTAAGCAGACCACGCGCAATGTCGTCAAGAAGTACTACAAGCCCGAACGGTAAACGGCTATGAGCAAATTCGATCTAGTGCCGCTCTTGGCCTTCATCGATCCCGACTACAGCTATGAACGATGGATCCAAGTGGGCATGGCTCTCCAGAAGGAGGGCTATCCCCTGTCTGTCTGGGAAACGTGGAGCCGCAGGGGCGGGAAGTTCCACGACGGCGAGTGTGTAAAGAAGTGGCAGTCTTTCCATGAAGACCGCGAGCAGCCAGTCACCGGCGCCGTCATCACACAGTGGGCGAAGGAAGGCGGGTGGAAGTCCTCCGGACGTCATGAAGGGCCGGTTCGCACCGTGACGGGGTTCACCTTCACGGATTCCGATTTTCTGATCGATCCATCGACGGTCGAGCCGGAAGATTTCCATGAGCCGAGTGATGAGGAATGGGACCCGAAAGGGGATCTCATCTCCTATCTGCAGGCGCTCTTCAAGCCGGATGAGTATGTCGGGCTGGCGGTGAATTCCTTCCTGGCTAAGGACGGGAAATGGAAGCCTGTCGATAATGGCCAGTGCAAGCGGACGTGCGGAGAGGTCGTCGAGGCGCTGCAGCATTCGCAGCAGATATCCAGCGCTATCGGCAGCCTGCAGAATGAGGCGGCAGGGGCATGGATCCGTATCAATCCGCTGGACGGAGAAGGGGCTAAGAATGCGAATGTGACAGATTTCCGCTATGCGCTGGTGGAGTCGGACACGCTGCCTCTCGGCCAGCAGCTGGCGCTCATCCGCCAGATGCAGCTGCCATGCGCTGCCATCGTCTACTCCGGCGGGAAGTCGGTGCATGCCATCGTCCATGTCGATGCCGCGACACAGAAGGAATACTATGAGCGCGTCGCCCATATGTACGATATCTGCAACAAAAACGGCTTCAAGGTCGATACGCAGAACAAGAATCCGTCCCGCCTGTCCCGTATGCCGGGCGTCACGCGGAACGGCAAGAAGCAGTTCCTGATCGGCGTCAATCAGGGGCAGAAGGACTATCTGGCATGGCTCGCATGGACGGAGGAGCAGCAGGATGATCTGCCGCCTTTTCTCCCGCTCAATACGGTCATCGATGATCCGCCGCCTCTGAATCCGGTCTTGATCGATGGCATCCTCCGCCTAGGGCACAAGGCTATACTGACCGGCCCCTCGAAGGCGGGAAAGTCTTTCTGGCTGATGCAACTGGCGCTTGCCATTGCGTCCGGCGGTGAGTTTATGGGATGGAAATGCCGGCAGGGGAAAGTCCTCTATATCAATCTGGAAATCGACGAGAAGTCTTTCATCGACCGACTGGAGCACATCTACCGGGCAAAGGGCATGCCGATGCATCCAAGCTCCAGCAATCTCATCGTGTGGGATCTCAGGGGCAAGGCGCTCCCGATGGATAAGCTGGCAAAGATCATCGTCCGGCGGTGTAAGGACATGCACCTCGCAGCGATCATCGTCGATCCTATTTACAAGGTCATCACGGGTGACGAAAATGCCGCCAGCGATATGGCGTACTTTGGCAATCAGTTCGACTACATCTGCCGCGAGCTGGGATGCTCTGTCATCTACTGCCACCATCACTCCAAGGGTGCGCAGGGCGCTAAGCGAGCGACCGACCGCGGCAGCGGCTCGGGCGTCTTCTCCCGCGACGCTGATGCCATCATCGACCTGACGGCGATCGAGCTGAAAGAGGAGGAAAAGGATCAGTATGGCTGCGATGTCGCTTACTGCTGTACCTGCATCCTTCGCGAGTTCAAGACGCCGAAGCCGAAAGCCATCCTCTTCCAGTATCCGCTCCACACGCTCGCCCCTGATATCGATCCGAAGCGTACCGAGGGCAGCATCGAAGGGAACCGCGTCAAGGGGAATATCACCCAGACGCAGAACAAAAATGATCGCTATGAAGAATTCATCCGGACGCTGGAGCATCATCTCGCGAACGGGGACGTAGTGAATCAGAACAATCTGGCAGATGAGATGCAAGTGTCTGTGTCAACGGTTAAACGATACATGAAGCAAGCAAACGAGCCGATTCAGGTATATGAGATTACGACAGGGAAAAATGCTCGAATCCGAAGACTAGACGAAAGGCATTAAAGTGGTTCATAAACTAGTCCAACTCTATATAGAAATATAGATAGAATGGTCTAGTTTAATCTCACGCGGTGAATGGGGGTGTAAGGGTGGGTGTTCCTTAACATACACACCCACCCCTTCCACCCCTTCACTCACCGTAAAAAGAGTTTGAAGACTTTCCATTCTGAGGAAAGGGGAAAGAAGAATGAAAGATTTGACCCAATTAAACAAACACAGACTGGGAAAAGTGCAGCTGTTATCCATTTCTTTCTACGGGGAAGATGAACGCTACAACGGGGTATTTCGCATCCGTCTCAAGTCATCCTACCGCTGGTTTAATGTAATTGCTACCAACGGAGGCGGGTGGGACCACGTGAGCGTGTCGCCATATCATCACACCAGGACCCCTACATGGGATGAGATGTGCGAAATCAAGAATCTCTTCTTTGAACCGGAGGAAGAGTGCGTGGAATTTCATCCGAAGAAGTCTGAGTACATCAACCTAAGCAAGCATTGTCTCCATCTCTGGAGGCCTAACGACGGAAGTGAACTAAGGAACCCAATCAGAGAGGCGAAGATTAGGTTAGCAGCCGATGAAGAAAAATTTTGGGAAAGGGTAAAGGGAGGCAAGTCATGCGAAGCGATCTTGTGAAAGGCGCTGACCGCATCGAGCTGACGATCCGGAACTATACGGACCGGACGGGGCGGACGCCGAAGAAGAAAGTATTGCTGCAGATGCATCGCTACACCGAGAAGGATGATCAATGGACGAATAAAGACTTCCCGTGTAAGAGCGAGGCAGAGGCTTTGATGAAAATGAGAGAAGTCAATCAGTATTGGATAGAGTTTCACGGTTATACAGTGGAGGAATCATGATTATTATTCAGACAGAAGACTGGGCTATCGTCACGGACCCGAAAGAAATCTATATCGACAAGGATCTGGATGGGCATCTGCATATCTACGCGGACTTGTCCAGCACGGATCGAGTGAAAGCTGTAAAGCTGACAGTGTTCAGCTATTCAAAGAATGAATTGGGGCAGATGCTTGAAACGATGTATAAGACAATGAATAACTGGCTCTTCATGGATGAATGTCCTTACTATGTCATCAGTATGAAAGAGGTACTGAATATAGCGAAGCAGGATCGCATGGAGGGGTCTCATGGCTGAGTGGGAAGTCATGCTCTTCGTCTGCATCGTCGGGATGGTGCTACTGGCGACGATTGCTTTCCTTTTCGGGAAGATCGGGGACCTTTGGCTGGCCGTCGCTGACATGCAGGACGACCAGCGGGGAGTGATGCGCGACCTGATGTGCTTAAAGACAGAGGTGGATGCTATGGCAACGCAGGAAGCGGAAAGACTAAAGAAAGAAGGAAAAACTTATGAATAGTGTAGGATGGTTCTTTGTCGGGGTATTGACAGGTTCGCTGGTGTCGTCCGTCGCGATCTTCCTTGCTGTCGAGTGGATGCTCAGAAGGAAGCGATGAGTATGGTATATTTCTTCGTGCCGGGAAAGGTACAGGGCAAAGCGAGACCGCGGTTCTCTTCGAAAAGCGGGACTGTCTACACGCCGGGCAGAACAAAGTCGTATGAACGGCAGATCGCGGAGGCTTATAAAGCACAGCACGGGCCCCGCTTTGAGGGAGCTGTGATGGTCGTAATCGAGGCGGTCTTCCCGATCCCGAAGTCATGGACGCGGGCAAAGAAAGCGGAGGCGATGGCGGGGAAACTTCCGCCGGGAAAGCCGGACATTGACAACATCTTGAAAGTCGTGCTCGATGGGCTGAACGGCATCGCTTACGAGGATGATAAGCAAGTGGTTCTGACCCAGTGCAAAAAAGTTTATGCAGACACGACCCGTCCCGCGGGGCTGCAGGTGCACGTCTTCCAGATGGATAATGCAAACGGATATTATTGACAAGGAGGGGCTAAGCATGATCGACACAACCGGATCCCTGCTCAGCAGGCAAGTGCGCAGGAAGATCGAGCGGCAAAAGAATAAAAACGCTACACTCACGGTCAAGCCGGAGTATCTAAAAGACTTGTGCGCGCAGGCAGTCCAACAGGAAGCAGCGAAATTAGCGACACATGCCAAAAATGAAGCGGTATCAAGGCTATTTGAAGAACTGATCGCGATCCCGGTCATGGTCATCCACGATCACTTCGGCGAGCTCAGGAAGAAAGACGGACGGGAAGAGCGGTTCGCAGAGATGTGCCTCGAACTTTACGACACAGTAGAAAAAGGGTTTGTAACACCGCAGGAATTGAGGCAATGTTTATTTGAGGAGGCCGGCGTGCGGTTTAAGCAGCCCAGCGGCTCACTAGCATCAGAAAGAAAAGAGGCGACCAAAGTATGATCCTCTATTTCCGCAAGGGAGCCAGAGTGACCGAGCTCCTGCTGGCGAAGGATACCCTGAGGCCTGGTATGCTTACAAAAGGTTACCTTTTCATGGTGATCGAGAGCGACGCCCGTGGACATATCGGGATCATGCCCAGCGAGCGGGAGCATTTCGATCTTGAGTGGATGGCAAGCGCTGCCTTCTGGACGCGCGCGCGGCAGCTTTCTGACCGCGGGTGGGAGGCAGACGGCTATCCGGGCTCTGTCATCCTCTTGAAGTACTACGAGGCAAGTGACATGGCAGAGAAGAAGAAACGCGCGCTCGAGCGAAAACGGAAGAAAAGGCAGTCTCTTTGTGGGAAGATATACAAGCCAAGGCTTTGCGCTGAGTGCGGTCATCTGTTTAAGCCGAACACCGCAAAGCAGAGGTACTGCAGCATAGGCTGTCAGAAGCGGTATTGGCAGGAGGCGCACCGGCGTGAGAAGAAAGGGAAGGAAACATGAAGGCTGGGAATATGACGGAAGAAGAGGTGCGTGATTTCTTCGAGAAGCTGCGCAGCCAGCGGCAGGAGCTCTATGATCTGATACAGGAAAGGGAACATGTGGCAAATGACATCGCCGCCGTAAAGGCGGTGCAGTACGATAAACCGAAAATCACTGTCACGGTGAACTCTGACTTGTCTCAAATACTGGAGCGGATCATCGAACGATGCGACAAGCTGGACAAGCGCCTACTGGAATGCATGGACATCCTCACCAGCATGAGAAAGAAAGCGTATGAATTGCTTGCCCTGTGTCGTGATACGAAGGCGAAAACGATACTTTATGATAGATATCTGGCTGGCATGTCATGGCGAGAGATCGAAGAGAAACGTGGATTCACAAGGCAGTGGCTGAATCGCATGCGAGACCGCGCTATCCGTATGATTTCCCAAAATACCTCTTGACTGTTTACACGAGTTTACATCGAGTGATGATATAATAGTAAAAGGGAAATCGCACAGGGGAGAAATTCTCGACAAGTCGATCTGTGTTGTCGTTTCCATGCTTGGCCTCCTTCAAATTTAAGGTATGCCGTAAAAGAGCGTCTCATAAGAGGCGCTCTTTTGCGTGGAAAAGAAAGGAGGGGGGAGATGGGAAAGATGACTGAAAAGCAGAAGCGGTTCATAGATTTTTACATCGAGACGGGGAATGGGGCCGAAGCGGCGCGACGTGCTGGGTATTCTGAGAAGGTGGCCCGGCAGTCCGCGGGAAAAATACTTGCTTCGCCGCGGATCGCCAGCGCTATTGCTGCCCGCCTGAAGGAAATCGAGGATAAGCGCATTGCCAAGGCGAAAGAAGTGATGGAGTTTCTGACGTCTTCCATGCGCGGCGAAATCAAAGAGGAAGCCGTAGTTGTGGAAGGGGTTGGCGACGGATGCAGCGTGGCGAGAATCATAGAAAAACGAATTGGTGCTAATGATCGTATCAAAGCAGCGGTGCAGCTGGCGAAGCGCTACGGACTGGACAGGCCGGAAGATGCTGACGGTGAGGCGCACATTACATTCAAGTTTGAAAGGGGCGGGGATGATGGAAATTAACGTAGCGGACCATGTGGGGCCTGCTTTTGATGCCGTCTTCCAAGACATCATTCATCACCGTCATACCCATTATTGGATGAAAGGCGGCCGTGGCAGTACGAAGTCCTCTTTTGTGAGTATCATGCTGCCTATCCTGCTTTTGCAAAATCCTAAGTGCCATGCGGTCGTCCTCCGAAAAGTCGGGAACACCATCAAGACATCGGTTTATCCGCAGGTGTTATGGGGAATCGATGCTATGGGCCTTAATGGTTTGTTTTCCGCAAAGATTTCCCCGCCGGAAATCACCCTGAAGCATACGGGGCAGAAGATTTATTTCATGGGCGATGATGATCCCATGAAGCTCAAGTCCATCAAGCCGCCGTTCGGCTATATCGGCGTGGTGTGGTTTGAAGAATTCGACCAGTTCGCCGGTATGGAAGAGATCCGGAATCTGAACCAGTCTTTGCTTCGCGGCGGTGATAAATACTGGGAGTTCTGTTCTTTCAACCCGCCAAAGTCGAGAAACAACTGGGTGAACGAAGAGCAGCTCTATGACGATGCGGACAGGCTGGTACACCATTCCACCTATTTGCAGGTCCCGAAGGAATGGCTAGGCAGCCAGTTCCTGCTGGAAGCGGAAAAGCTGAAGGGGAAGAATCTCAAGAGCTACGAGCATGAGTATCTGGGGAAAGTCACAGGGACCGGCGGTGCCGTCTTCGAGAATGTAGAGGATCTGCGCATGAGTAATGAGATGATTGCACAATTCGACAGGCTGCATTGCGGGCTGGACTTTGGCTTTGCAGTCGATCCGTTAGCTTTCGTTCAAATGCACTATGACGCCAAGAAGGAAGAGTTATATATCTTCGACGAGGTATATCAGCAGAAACTCACGAACCGCGCTGTGGCGCAAATCCTGCGCGCCAAGCACCTCACGGCACCGATCATTGCCGACTCTGCAGAGCCGAAGAGCATTGCTGAAATACGTGACATGGGCTTCAACATTATCGGATGCCGCAAAGGGCCTGACAGTGTAGCTTACGGCATCAAGTGGCTGCAGGAACGGCGGAAGATATACATCGATAAGCGTAGGTGCCCGAACACATACAGGGAATTTACCTGCTACGAATACGAGAGAAATCGTCAGGGGCAGTTTATTTCTGCCTACCCTGACGCAGACAACCACGCTATCGATGCCACGAGATACGCCTGCCAGAATGAAATGGCTAGGGCTAGAGTGAAGGTTTTAAGGAGGTGAGAACGTGGATTTAACCGTAGCTAGAAAAATGATACAGAAATATGTCACCGGTCACAGCGAATTTTTAAAGCGGGCCCTGACGGCTGACAGGTATTACGACAACCTGAATGATATCCTATTCGCTCCCAGCAGGCAGGAGAAAGAGGCAAAGGGCGATATCGAGAACCCCATGCGCACGGCAGACAATCGAATTCCCATGAGCTTTTACAGCCTGCTGGTGGATCAGAAGGTGTCTTACCTTTTTACTGCCCCACCTTTGTTCGATACACATAGTGATGACGTCAATAAGGTGATAACTGATACACTGGGAGGCAGTTATGCAAGCAGGATCCAAGAGCTGGCCACCAATGCATCCAATGCAGGTGTCGGATGGCTGCACTACTGGATAGATGAGAATGGGAAGTTCCAGTATGCCGTAGTACCCAGTGAGGAGATTATCCCGATTTGGTCGCCCAAATTATCCCATGATCTGCTGGCAGTGCTCCGCGTGTACCGTGAGTACGATGATAACGGTGACGCCTACAAGGTTTATGAGTATTGGAATGACCGAGAATGTGAGGCCTATCGAATCCAGGAATCGGATGAAACGATGGATAGGCTATCCACTTATAGCTGCTTTGCTGATTTTTACAATGCGGGATTGTCTGAAGCGGATAACCAGTTTATCCATAACTTCGGCCGGGTGCCGTTTATCCCATTCCGCAACAATCAACGAGCTACCAGTGATCTCAATAAAATCAAAAAGTTGATAGACGCTTATGACAAAACGTTAAGCGGTTTTATGAATGACCTAGAGGATATTCAAGAGGTCATTTTTATTTTGACCAATTACGGTGGGGAAGACCTAAACGAATTCCTGAAGAACCTGAAATACTACAAAACCATTTCCGTGGAATCTGCAGGTACAGGGGATTCGTCTGGGGTGTCCACTCTAAATATCGATATTCCGGTAGAAGCCAGGGATAAGATGCTGGAAATCACCCGAAAGGCGATCTTTACCATGGGGCAGGGGGTAGATCCGGAGCAGCAGGGACTGGATAAGACTTCCGGCGAAGCCATGAAATTCGTTTATTCCCTGCTGGAGCTCAAGGCTGGGCAGATGGAAGTCCAATTCCGCATGGGATTCGACGAATTGCTTCATGCGATATTGCGGCATTATGGGAGGGACACAGCAAGCATCGTACAGACATGGACGAGAACGTCCATTAAAAATGACTCTGACCTTGTGACCATGTGCAGCAATTCCGTGGGCATTGTTTCCAATAAGACGATCTTATCCCGCCATCCATTCGTGGATGATCCAGAAGCCGAAGCAAAACAGATCGAAAAGGAACGCAAAGAGCAGGATGCGCAGGCTGATCCCTATGGAGGGGATTTGGATGGCAAGAAAGATAACTAATTTTTATTTCCTAACGTGGCAGGTGAACCACGGTAAAAACCGGAGGAGGATTTTATGAATCAGGAAGAATTATTTGCTGAATTGGGCATCGCAGCCGATAAAAAGGAAGCAGCGAAAAAAGCGCTGACTGCTTTCTTAGATGGTGCGTATGTACCAAAATCTCGTTTCAATGAGGTCAACGAGGAAAAGAAGACCTTAACCGCTACTGTAGCGGACCGTGACAAACAACTGGAAATCCTCAAAAAGTCTACAGGTGATCTGGACGCATTGAAGAACCAGATTAAATCCCTGCAGGATGCCAACAAGAAGGCACAGGAAGAAGCCGATGCAAAGATGAAAGAACTCCGTATCAATGACGCTATCAAACTGGCTATTGTGGACAAAGCGCAGGATGTGGACATTGTTTCCAGCTTGTTCGACAAGACCAAACTCATCCTTGGTGACGATGGAAAAATCACCGGATTGGACGAACAGCTGAAGGAACTGCAGAAGAACAAAGCATTTTTGTTTAAGCAGGCCGGCCCTAACCCGAAGTATGACCCCAAAGGCGGAACCGGAAACCCCAGCACCAATCCATTCGCAAAAGATACGTTTAACCTCACTGAACAGGGAAGATTGCTCAGAGAAAATCCGGAACAGGCCAAAGCCTTCGCACAGGCCGCCGGAGTAACCATTTAATCTAAAAGGAGACAATACAAATGGCAGGAACTACTATTTCCGATATCATCGTCCCGGAACTGTTTAATCCATACGTAGTGCAGAAAACCATGGAGAAATCTGCATTTTTCAATTCCGGTATTATTACTAGAAGCCCGGCATTCGATGCCCTGGCAAGCGAAGCAGCACGTACTCACAACATGCCATTCTTCGAAGATCTGCAGGGAGACGCTGACAACATCGTAGAAGGGCAGACCATCGAAGCACAGAAAATCACATCCAAGAAAGATGTATCCACTACCATCATGCGTAGACAGAAATGGAGTGCTTCCAATCTGTCTGCCGCACTGGCTGGTAAGGACCCGATGGCCGCTATTGGCGACTTGGTAGCAGGCTATTGGGCTAGACAGTACCAGAAGGAACTCATCAATATCCTTGCTGGCGTATTCGCTTCTACTTCTATGAAAGACCATATTCTGGATATTTCTGCACTGGAAGGGGAAGCTGCCAACATTTCTGCCTCTGCTGTCATCGATACCCTCCAGCTCATGGGCGATGCACAGGATCAGCTTTCCGCTGTGGTGATGCATTCTGCTACCAAAGCATACCTGAAGAAAAAGAACCTCATTGCTACCGAAAGAGATTCTACCAATGTGGAATTTGATACATACCAGGGCCGCCGCGTCATTGTAGATGATGGATGCCCAGTATCTGCTGGCGTATACACCACCTATTTCTTTGGTACCGGTGCTATTGCTTACGGCGAAGGTTCTCCGGTTCGTTTCGTGCAGACCGAAACCAAACGTGACCCGGACGATGGTGCTGGCGTTGACATGCTGTATAACCGTCGCTGCTTTATCATGCATCCACGGGGAGTGGCATGGACTAACAAAAAGAGAGCTAACCAGGAATCCCCGACTCGCGCGGAACTGGCGGATGCCACCAATTGGAATCGTGTATATGAATCCAAAGCTATCCGCATGGTAGCCCTGAAGCATAAGGTTGGCTAATGATGGATAAGCAGTCAGAGAATGAAGCATACTGGGCCGCCAGGGCCGCAGCCTATGAAGAAGCCTGGCACAATCGTTGCCAGACTACCGTAGAGCGCGATCTGGCGGCGTATTATGAGCAGGCTCTGGCTGACATCCAAAGGGACATCGCTGCTCTGTATGGGCGCTTCGCGAAAGATAACAAACTATCTATGGCAGAAGCGCACAGACTGTTGACGGGCGATGAATATCGCGTCTGGCGGATGAGCATGGAAGAATACCTGCAGGGGATCGAGAACGGCAGCGTTCTGTCGGAGGAACTGGATACCCTCGCTATGCGAAGCCGCATTTCGCGTCTGGATAAGCTCTATGCAGAAACGCTGAAGGCTCTTGACCGGCTGGGGCGCAAGACAGAAGACCGCATGACGGATTTTCTGATGGATGCCTATAAGGATCGTTTCTACCACGGCATTTATGACGTGGCAGAACGGACGGGAATCATGAAGGCGAATGTCGCTATTGATGATGATACGGCACAAAAAATCGCCGCTGCTCCGTGGAGTGGAAAGTCCTATAGCCAGCGTATCTGGAAGAATGACCAGCAGCTCGGCGCGGCCCTTCGCACAGTCGTGTCGAATGGGCTGCACCGCGGGCTGTCCGTCCCTCAGATGGCAAAAATGGTAGAAGATAAAATGCATGCCGGGCTCTCCAATGCGAGAAGGTTAGTACGCACGGAAATGAACTATGTTCAGAATCGTGCAGCCGCTGACAGTATCAAAGAGTCCGGCATGAAATACTACCGTTTCATTGCTACATTAGACAGGCGTACTTCTGTTATATGCCGGTCACATGACGGTCATGTCTATTCCATTGATGAATACCGCCCTGGTGAAAATGCACCGCCACTTCATCCTAACTGTCGAAGTACAATCGCGGGCAGCCTGAAAGGCTGGCATAGCGAAGAGGGCGCTCGAACTGCTAGGAATATTGATGGGAAAACGGTACATGTGCCTAAGGGTATGACATACGATACATGGTATGAAAAGTATATTATCCTACAGCCAGCTCCAGCTAAACCCCCGCTATCAATCCAGTCTATTAAAGACGCTATCTCACAAAAACCACTTAAGGATATGAACGTATCTGATGTGTGTCATATAGGTGAAATGGTAAATCAGTTGTTAAAAGTAGACCAGCATATTGGGGACAAACAAAAGCTAAAGGAAATTTTCGGAAACTTTAGAGAAATGGGAGGTACCATCCGAGATGACCAGTGGGCTAAAGGCTGTTCTAAGGTAAATAAAGAAATGCTAAGAAATGCATTTTCTGTATACCCAAAGGCATGGGCAGATTACTTGGACGCTACAAGTCGGAAGCTTTATACGCTCAAGGCTGACAGAGGATTCTTTATTAGCGGGGCTGTAATGGCAAACGGGAAACGTTATGCTACAAAGTTCGACAATTACCGTGAGAATTATGTTTCTATCCATATGAATGGCGTGCGAAAAACAACTCCGTTTCATGAAATTGGGCATTATGTAGAATTCTTTAATTCCGACGCTTTAAAAATATCAAAAGATTTTATCGCTCAAAGAACTAAAGATGAGAGCCCAGTAGCGTTGGCGGAATTATTTCCAGGATTTGGGTATAATGATACCGAGATTACCAAAAAGGACGATTTTATCAATCCATATATTGGTAAAGAATACACCAGTGCTTCAGAAGTTCTTAGCATGGGGCTAGAACAAATCTATGAACCCACAAAATTTGTGAAAAGCATTAGCGTCGATTCTGACGGGACGGAAACGCGGAATTATGCTATAATAACAGATGATAGAGAATATCTTAATCTTATTATTGGTCTGATATTAATGGCATAAACGGGGGGGATTAATATGCCGGCAGACGCATTCGGGACTAATCTTGATATAGCAATGGCGGATTTAACTCGTGCAAAGACGGAATACTTAAAAGTATTCGGACAGCATTCTCTTGAGCGTGTTACGTTATTGGATCCTGTACACCCTGTTGTAAGTGAGTATAAATTAGCAGCGAAGAAACTTTGGCGTGCGATAAAAACGAAGCAAGCAATTCCTCAATTTGATAAGGAAATTTGGGATACAGTGATATTTTAAACAAAAAGCACTTGCGAGCTGCAGGTGCTTTTTTGATACCCTAGAAAGTAGGTGATGCGATGAAATATATTTCCCAAGAGGAAGCCAATGCGGCCATTTATGACAAAATCATGGAGGTTAAAGGGGATTATAACGGCATGGTAGAGGAATCGCCTATCATCAACGATACAAAGCTCCGGATGTACGTGGAGAAGTTTGTAGTGGATGTGATGGACTACTGCCACCGAGAGGATTTCCCTGATAGCCTGATTTATACGGCGGTGGAGCTTATTTCTAAATGGATGGATGCGGAGGCTTCAGGAGAAAAAGCACCGCTGAAATCTCTGAAACAGAATGATACGGAATTTACCTTTGCGGTATCTGATGTATCTTCTACTGGAAATCCCCATGAAGCAGACTTCGAGAGCTTGAAACCAAAGCTGAACCGTTTCCGTAAGGTGGGAGGTAGGCAGCCATGGAATTCGTAGGAATGAAGCGGTTGCTGAAACAGTTTATGTACAATGACCGCATGACTGTGTCCAGACAAGTCGCTTCTTTGGATGCAGAGGGAGCTGACGACTATAGGATTGATGAAATCTATCACGAGATTCCCTGTCATTTGGGCATCTACGAAATCAGCTTGACCGGGAAACAGTCCGATCGGGGCGATGTGTTGACACAAAAGCTCCGCATTGATTGTGACCCCCAGTATGATATACGGTCTAATGACATTCTGGCCATTCAGACGGCAGCGGAGCAGCAGTTTCTGCTTCGTGCCGGTAAGGCTTTGAACTATCCTACTCACAAGGAAATTAACGCAGAACGGGAAGGTGAGGAGGCCTGATGGGCGAAGAAATCACCGGCTTCGACCAGCTGGATGCCAAGTTGCAAAGCATTTTGGATCAATCACTGGCTAAGAGAAACAAGTTCGTCGCGCAACAGGCGGAGCTTCTGAACGGTCGTGTCAAGGACAACACCCCGGTGGATACCGGTACGCTTCGAAACGGCTGGCATAGGAGCCGCGCCGCCAATGGGGCTGCTACAGTTTACAACAATACGCATTATGCGGGGCACGTAGAATTCGGGCACCGCATACGAAAGCGCGGAGGCGGGTGGGCGAAGGATAGGAAGGGCCGCACGCGGTTCGTTCCCGGTGCGAAGATGCTTCATGAAGGATTGGCGGAAACGGAAAGGCAATTCAAGGCGGATGCAGCAACCATCATGGAGGATTTGCTCTCATGATTACCTATAGAAGTCTCAAGAAAACGCTTACGGCGTTACTAAAAAACAAATTTCCAGATTGTAAGGTGCACTTCGATAATGTAGAAAAATCGGATGCGCCTTATTTTTATGTCGAAATGCAGCCTTACACATCTACGGTGGATGGGGAAGGCGTATATCATGACCGCAATATCGAGATTGACATCCAGTATATTCCGGATGAGGACTTATTCGGACGGATTGATCGGATGAAGATTTATGATATTGGTCAGATTCTCGATTTGGCGATTCGCCCTGTCTTTTATGTAGAAGATAGAGCCCTCACCATTCCGGAAGCCGAAACCACTGTCCATGATGAAGTGCTGCATTATATTTTCCGGTTACAGTTCACGGACGCTGACATGAGTCAGGAAGAATTTGAACTGATGGAAGAGCTGACGCTCAATTTAAGGAAGGAGTAACAATATGGCAAATGAAGCTGAAGTTTTTGGATTGCCACAGGTACTGATTGATTTTAAAACCAAGGGAACTACGGCCATCAAGCGCAGCGCTCGAGGCATTGTGGCGATGATCCTCAAAAATGAGGAGACTGATGTCAGCAAGTACTACAAAATCAACGATGTTTCTGACATCCCAGATGAAGGACTGACCGCGGAAAACGTAGATCTGATTAAAAAGTGCTTGCTTGGGACACCGCTTCGTATCCTGGTATATACTCTGCCAAAAGCAGACATCTCTGAGCCAACTCAGAAACTGGCCGGGATCCTTGCAAAACTGGAAAGCGTAAAGTGGAATTATCTCTGCTATCCGAACAGTACTGAACAGGAGCAGCAGGATATCGTTTCCTGGATCAAGTCTGAACGCGGAAACAAGAGAAAGACTTTCAAGGCTGTGGTAGCTAATCAGGCAGCGGACCACGAAGGCATCATCAATTTCTGCACCGGCGGCATCAAGGTAAAGACTGATACCGATTCCAAGGGGAATCCGGTGTATACCACCTACACTGCTCTCCAGTACACCGCTCGTATCACCGGTATTCTGGCCGGTCTTGCGCTTGATCGTTCTGCTACCTATTTCAAGCTGACCGAAGTCGAAGAGGTAGAACAGTATGAAGATATCGATTCTCTTATTGATAAAGGCCAGCTGCTTCTCTTTGATGAACAGGATGGGGATGGAGTCAAGATTGCCCGTGCATGCAATTCTCTGACTACCTTCACCACAGATAAAGGTGAAGATTTCCGCTACATCAAAATTATGGAAGCGGTCGATATGATTACCGATGATATCCGTGATACGTTCAAGAAGTACTATGTGGGCAAAGTCATCAATGACTATGACCATAAAATGCTCTTCATCACCGCTATTTTGGTGTACTTCGATGAAATCAAAGGCAATGTTCTTGACCGTGACGGCAATAACACGGTAGACATCGATGAACAGTATCAGGCGAATTATGCTAAGCTCCACGGGGAAGATACATCCACCATGACAGCTATGCAGATTCGTCAGTACAATACAGGTACTAATGTGGTACTGGCTGGCAGTGTGAAGCCGGTCAATGCCATGGAAGATCTGAAAATTGTATTTGCTATGTAATGTAGGAGGCAATGAATAATGGCTAGAGCTGCAGAAGATGTGAAATATAGAGGCCGCCGTCGCTGGAACGGCTCTCATGGCAAAGTATGGTGGGATGGGGAACTTCTCTTTGAAATTGAATCCTTTGAATGTAAGGTCACGGCAGACCGCGAGGATGTGCTGATCGGCAATTCCAAAGACTCCAAAATCGTATCCCTCACCGGTTCGGGTACGCTGACAATCAAGTCTGTCATCAACCGCAACATCAACGCCTATCTGGAGGAATGGAAAAATGGCCATGATCCGAGAGCTACGCTTGTGGGGCTGCTGGATGATCCGGATGCCGTAGATGGACAGAAGGAACGCGTGTCCATTGATAACGTATTCTTTAATGAGCTTGCTCTGATGAATTTCAAGAAGGGTGAAGTGGTCGAGAAGGAATTTCCCTTTGGATTCACTCCTGAGGATGCGAAATTTATTGAAACAGTAGAATAGCGAGGTATGAGAATGGCTGTAAGTATTGAAGAACTGATCGAAATGAAAGAAGCCGTAGCAGCGGCGAAGAAAGAAAAGTATGACATGGAAACATCCATCGGCGTCATCACGGTAAAGAAACCGACGGCAGCGATGGTGCTCGAATCCAAAGCTACGGAGGGGGATGGAGATGCGTATCTCGTGCTGAACTGCGTTGTATCCCCGAATCTGAAGGATGCCAAGCTGCAGGAGGCCTATGGGTGCGTGGAACCGACGGATATTGTGCGTAAACTGTTTGATGCAGGCGAAATGACTCGGATCGCCGTGGCTATTCTTGATTGTGCAGGTTATAACAAAAACATCGTGCGAAAGGTTCACGACGACGCAAAAAACTGATTGAAGGGAACTGGGAGGCTGCCACGGCGGCCTTTTTAGTTTCCCATGGTCATTCTCTCTCTTATTTCTTCTCACTGTCGCCGGTCGAGAAGATCTTCTGCCATGCGGCTATGGAGGCAGAGGATGAGAGGGCGGCCAAACTGGCCGCAGTAGGCATGACAAGGCAGGTGATAGGATGAGCCAGTATGTATTGAGCGCTACGCTCGAGATGCGGGATAAGATGACGGCTGCCATCAAGACCGCGAAGAAAAACGTCTCCGGGTTTAAAACTTCTGTAGCGGGTTCGCTTTCGGCGGTCGACCGGCTGACGACGGCCAATGGCAGACTGGCGGCATCTGCTGTCAAGTCTGCGGCCGAAATCAAGAAGACCGCCAGTGCACTTTCTGGGATCAAGGGAAATCATCGGGCGGCAGTATCCGTGACGGATAAGGCAACGCCTGCGATTACCCGGATCAGGAACCAGATGAACAGTATCCGTTCGAAAGAGGTAGCTATTAACCTAGTACAGAAGGGCGGCAAGCTGAAAAACAGTCTTGATGGGCTTGCTTCTGGCATGCTTATGAATACTTCGCTGCAGATGCTTGGCGGTGCGGGAGTCGGCTTTGGTATTTATAATACGGTGAAAAGCTACATGGACTTCGAGCAGACTATGTCCGGCGTCAAGGCGATTTCCGGTGCTACAGACGAAGAATTTCAGAAGCTCACGGCGTCTGCTTTGGAGATGGGGGCGAAGACGAAATTCACCACGACGGAGGCGGCGCAGGCGCTCACTTATATGGGCATGGCGGGCTGGAAGACTGAGGAAATGATCGGCGGTCTTCCTGGCATCATGAATCTGGCTGCCGCCTCTGGCGAAGACCTGGCTTCGGTATCAGACATCGTAACGGACGCTATGACGTCTTTTAAAATGGGAGCTGATGAAGCAGGGGAATTCGCTGACGTGCTCGCTGCAGCGGCTGCCAATTCTAATACCAATGTCGGAAAGATGGGTTACACATTCAAGTATGTAGCGCCGCTTGCGGGGGCTCTTGGCTATAACATTCAGGACACGGCGCTCGCTATTGGCGCAATGGCAGACAGCGGCGTCAAAGGGGAGCAGGCCGGCACGTCGCTTCGTGCATTGATGACTCGCCTGGTATCGCCGACAAAAGACGTGAAAGAAGCGATGGCGACCCTGAGCCAGCACATCGACGGTGGGTTCTCTGCTATCGACACGACAACAGGGAAGATGAAACCGCTCCGGAAGATTCTGCTGGATTTGCGAAAAGGGTTCAAAGGCCTCGACGAAGCCACGCAGGGCAAAGTTGCCTCTGATCTTGCCGGACAGGAAGCCATGTCCGGTTTACTGGCTATCGTCAACGAATCGGATGACAAGTTCGAACGGCTGACGAAAGCCATCGACGGTTCACGCGGTGCCGCGGATAAGATGGCAAAGACTCGCCTGGATAATTTAGCGGGCGATCTGACCTATCTTTCCAGCGCATGGGACGGGCTGACGAAAAACCTTCTGAGTGGCCACGTATCTAGCGGCCTTCGCGATTTGGCGCAGGAGGGTACGAAGCTCTTAAATCGGTTCAACGAAAATATCAAGGACGGGCTGGATTTTGGTGACGTATTTGATATCGTCGGGACGCTTGTCGTCGATCTGAAGAACAAGTTTCTGCAGCTTGATGGCGTAGGATCCGTTCTAGCCGGCGGGGCGCTGGCCGGGGCGCTCTATAAGATCGCAAAGTTGACGAAGAACGGCGTCGATGCTGTCTCCAGTGTGCTGCATCCTAAGACTGGCGGCATTGCCGGTGGCAGGAACGGTGCATTAAATGACATGGTGGTGTCTGCCAACACAGTTATCGTCAATGGTACGGTAAGCTCTGGCGGCACAGGCATTGGCGGGGCTGGCTCTATTCCCGGTACAAAAGCGGATGGGAAGATTGATGCAGGGAAAGCCGCCCGGTACGGAAAAATCTTCGGACGCGTCATGATGGGCGCTGCTCTTGCCACTTCTGCTTACGAGGTCTACCGTGCAGCGCCGGAAGAACGTGGCGCTGCAGCCCTAAAGGCGGGCGGCTCACTTGCCGGCATGTATGCCGGTTCCAAAGCTGGCGCGCTGGCCGGCGGGGCCATCGGAGGTGCTTTCGGCGGCATAGGGACCGTTCCCGGCGCACTGATAGGCTCGATTATCGGTGGACTGGGTGGCAGCGTTTTCGGCAACTATATCGGGAACGGTCTTGCTAATGGAACTTTTGGTGCAGGCCGTCTGCAGTCTATGAGGGAAGCGACCATGTATCGGGACAATGCGTCCCGCGGTATGACCTACGAGGACTATGACGACATCACTAAAACCATGGAGCAGGCAACGGAAGAACGCTCGAAGGTGATCGGAGGCTTGTGGAATAACGTCTGGGATGGACTCAAGGCTCACGGGCAGGAAGCCGTCGAGTCCATCAAAGGACAGTGGAGTGATGTGGCGGGCTGGTATGACGCTTCCGTCTGGGATCCTATTGACGCCAGCGCAGGGACTACGGGATCTGACATCGGATCCGCGTTTACGGATGCGTGGAGCACAGTGCAGGGCGCATGGAGCGGCGCAGCAGCATGGTTTGAAGCAAACGTCATGGCACCGATTTCCTCTAAAGTTTCACAGATTTCTGCCAGTGCTATGAGTCATTACTCTTTTGGAAGTGATGGCTCTGTGCGTGTCGATGGCAGCGTGCCGATGGACGCCGTAGGGGATATGCATTTTTCTGGCGGTTTGGCACAAATCAATGAACACGGTGGCGAACTCATCGACCTGCCGCAGGGCAGCCGGATCTATCCGGCGGGGAAAACAGCGCAGATCATTTCCCGTGAAGTACAGAATTCGACCGCATCTGGGAACTCTGTCATGGTTACGGGAAATACGTTCGTTGTGAGAAACGAAGCCGATATGGACAAAATCGCTTATACCATCATGAGAGCCCTCGAACAGGGCTATGCAAACTACGGAGGTGTGTAATGAAAGCATGGGGAGCACTTGGCGCCGCGTTAAATATCGCCTCCGCAATCTTAGGTGGAGGCAGCTCGAAGCGGCAGATCATTCTTTCTTGTGAAACAGAAAAAGTCACGCTGCCTGTTACGCCGCGTGTATACGAGGTATCTACCGGGCAGGGAAATAAGGTTGTCAACGTCGAGCAGGTAGGCGAGGCACTCGTCTTTGGGCTGCCTCAGGCGCAGCGGATTTCTTTCCAGTGTTTTTTCCCCGCTTCGGTACATGACTACCCTTTCGTAGTTGGGGATGCACTCGAACCGTCTTTTTTCATCGAAAAACTAAGAAAGTGGAAGGAAAGCAGAAAGCCTGTCAGAATCATTATCACTGATTCGCCGGTCAACCTTATGACCGGTATCATGAAATTCGATTACAAAGAACAGGATGGAAGTCGGGATATTTACTACGCTTTGACTCTCACCGAGTACAAGGATCTGAATACGCCACTTGCCAACAACAATAAGCAGGTAGATAAGACCACGGGCTTGAAAGACAGACCATCGCCAGACAAAAAAGCAGATTCGGCAGCTAAACTGAAAAAGGCGAATGATGTGGTGGATGTGGCCAAGAAATGCTACGGGCAGGCCAACAAATGGCGTCGTATTGCCCAAAGCAATGATCTGAAAGATTTGGCTATCAATAACGCTGATAAGATTGGCAGGTTGATCATCAAATGATTGTCAAGCACGAATACATAACGACTGATAGTGATGGGAAAGAGACTCAGCATGTAGATGACATCACGCAGCTAATCAGCCGCATCGAGTGGTCCGGGTCCCGTTTGCAGGCTGCACGGCGCCTTGCCTTTGATGTGGTACAGGACTATCGAGATCCTAACCTACCTAATCATCCATTGGATAATGGCGATACGGTGTATGGGTACGATGAGGACGGCACGCTTCGCTTCCAGGGGCATATATTTCATCTGGAGCGGGACGTGCAGGCCTCTAAAGTCTCTGTCACTGCCTATGACAATTTGTTTATCCTAAATAAAAGCAAAACTACACGTAAATTTACAGACATGACTCCTGAAAGTATCACAGAGTCGGTTTGTAATGAACTGGGAATCGAAACGGGCAATATCCTTGCTACAGGGACGCCCGTTTCTTTCATTGCTGTCAGGAAATCTGGCTATCAGATTATTCTCATGGCGTATACCGAGGCGGCGAAGCAAACAAAGAAGAAATATGCCCTGCTGATGAATGGCAGTAAGCTGGATGTAGTCGAAAAGGGAACTCTCATCGAGGACTACGAAGCCAATGGGTATACCAATGTATTGAATGAACGGTTTGCCGAAAGCATTGAAAACATGGTGAATCAGGTCGTGATCACTGATGCAGAGGGGAATGCCACCGGCTATCAATCCGAAGATGACCAAATCAAAAAATATGGCTTGATACAGGATGTATATAAGACCAATCCAAAAGCCAATGCGCAGCAGGAAATCGAATCGTTGCTAAAAGGCCCTGATAGAACCGGCACCTTAGATATGCTGGGCGATTATCGGGTGGTAGCCCCCTATTCCATTGCCGTGCAGGAGCAATATTTCAAAGGCCAGTTTTGGATCAAGAGTGATAGCCATATCTTTGAGAATGGTATGCACACCATGAAGCTGGAACTGGAATTTGAAAACATTATGACCAAAGAGGAGGCGGGAGCCAATGGCGGATAAAATTCCAACTATCGAGCAGTCGGCCAATCGCATGATCGGGTTGATGCACCAAGCAGGGAAAGACGAGCAGGTGCAAATGGCGCAGATGGGTATCGTGCGATCGCCGCCTCCCGATATCGCTATTGATGTCAACACTATCCAGCTCCACAAGGAAGATGTTTATATCTCCAGATACCTCCTGCCTGGTTATACCAGGCACATGGTAGGCGAGACGTCCTATCGTGGCGGTGGTGGCGGTTATGCGGAATACGCCAGCCACAATCATCCTATTGATAACGATGAGACATGGACGGATACGCTAAAGCCGGGAACTATCGTCCTGGTGATACCTTTGGAAGGTTCAAAGAATCTAGAAGGAAATCAGCTATATTGGATAGCAGACAGCGGGGTGAAACTATGAGTGAAGCGTTTCCTTTTGTCGGTGCCAGCGAGGCTTTGATTCAGGCTTCCTCTGATACGCAGGATCTACCGTTATTTAAAGAATTCGCATGGGATTTTGAAAAGAATTGTTTTCTGTATGACAAATCGGGGAAGCATATCCTGCTAGAAGGCACAGAAGCTATCAAGATATGGGTATATAAAGCATTGGCCACAGAACGCTATACATACCTTGCTTATTCGTGGCAGTACGGTATTGAAATCAAGCCATTTATAGGATTGGTGATGGGAGTACAGGAACGAATCAGCGAGCTGAAACGAATGATTACGGAATGCCTTATGGTAAATCCCTACATTCTATCCATCAATGATATTTCATTTTCACAGGAAGGGCGAAAGGCGACAGTAACGATTGACCTGACAACGGTCTATGGAGAGGTGAGTGCGTAATGTATGTAGCTAGAGATCAGAACGAAATCCTGCAGGAATTGCAAAGACAAAGCAGGATTGAAGCGTCGAAAATCGAAGGAACCTTTGAAAATGATGTGTTGGCGTCCAATAGCTTTGAGTTTGCGAAGAGCGAAGTCGAAATTGAGCAGCTCTATAAGGCTGCCTTTGCGGATACATCATGGGGTGAATACTTGACGCTTCGCGCCGCGGAGTTCGGCATTGATAGGAAGCCGGCCGTTAAAGCCATTGGGGCCCTGACTATCACCGGTACCAAAGGTATCATCGTCCCGCAGGGCTCCGTATTTTCAACAGACAATAATGTATATTTTACGACTGATGCAGCATGTACCATCGCTGATAACGGGACCGTGGATGTAAAAATCACGGCGCAGATCGCCGGCACTTCGGGTAATGTGGGGGCCAACACCATCGACAAGATCCCTATGAGTATTCCGGGGGTGTCGAAAGTCATCAATAAGGATGCTACCCACGATGGGTTTGAAGAGGAAACAGACGAATCTCTCTTGGAACGGTACTTGGTACATGTCAGAACGCCTGCCACGTCGGGGAATGTGATGCATTATAAAGAATGGGCCCTCTCCGTAGCTGGTGTGGGGGACGTGAAAGTCATTCCCCTATGGAACGGCAATGGCACGGTCAAGGTGTTGGTTACCGACGTCAATAAAAATGCAGCCAGTCAGGAACTGCAGAAAAAGGTGGCTGATTATATCGAGGCGGTACGGCCCATCGGTGCCACTGTGACCGTGACAACACCTGAATATCTCAGCATCAATGTCACTGCCAATGTAAGTGTGAATGCCGCATACTCGCAAAATTATGCCGACATACTAAAAGATGCACTGAATGCTTATTTAGTAAATCTGGGATTTGATAGTGATTATGTATCCATTGCCCAAGTCGGCAAGGTACTGCTTAATAGTGGTGCTATTTCAGACTATGACTCACTAAAAATCAATAGTGGTATCAGCAATGTAAGGATCCCACCAGGATATCTACCCAGAGCTGGAGATATAGAGGTGACCAAGGTTGAATAGTCTATTGAGAATATCGGATAAGATAGATATCACTCGATATCTCCCTCCTTTTCTAAAAAAGGATCCTAATTTCCGCGCGGTGTGTGATTCTTGCTCATGGGAGCATGAAAATATCCGAAAAGCTATCCTTGATGCTTTGGACCAATTCTTTGTGGAACGAGCAACATGGGGATTGGAGATGTGGGAAAAGGTATTAGGAATACCCACAAATCCCCTTGAAAGTACTGAGATGCGTAGAAATACCATACGGCTAAAGTTGCGGCAGCCAGAAAGCGTAACCGATGAATTCATGACAAAACTGGTAAACCAGTACATATCCGACGCGCAAGGATTTGTTCTGTCATTCCCTAGTGAATACAGAATTGAAATACTCTATCATGGTGGAACAATTCTGGATTATTCCAAATTGCGAGATGCGATCAATCTTTATATACCAGCTCATATCGGATATAAGCTTATAACGCATACTGTAGATACGCTTTGCCTTCACGGAGCTGGCACTGTTCAATCTTACCAAAAGACCACCATAGATATGACGACCAATTCCCACCAGCAGGTAGATGATACAAATCTTCACATTGCTGGTGAAGTTATTCATAATTACAAGTCGTTCTCAATTTCGGGGGGGTACTAAACCATGGCTAAATTCCCATCTTTGACTTTTACTGAGCAAGGCTTGCAGATGCTAGTCCAAGCTCAAAACTCGCACAAACTCACGGTTACATCAGGCAAGCTTGGCTCTGGCGTATTGGCAGATTCTGATAACATTTCAAAATTTACTGATTTGAAAGCACCGAAGATGACGCTTCCAATTACAAAGGTAGATGACAGTAATCCTGAAAAAATCGTACTGACTTTTGATACATCCAATACGGCACTTGAACAGGGATTCGTCTCCAGGGAAATCGGTATTTTTGCAAAGCTGGATGATGGGGCAGAAACACTCTATGCATATTCCAATGCTGGCAACAACTACGATTATATTCCGAGCAAGGATACTCCATCCGATGAAAACCGTCTGGTCGTCAATCTGGTAGTCAGCTCGTCGGCAAACATTGAAGTGACCGTTGATAAATCTATTGTTTACGCACATATAAGCGACGTGGAGAAAATGATCAATCAACGGCTTCGAGTGGCACCTACGGCATCGGCGCCGACGGATATGGTAGATGGCGGTATTTGGATTGAAATTTTGGGTTAGGAGGGACAATCATGGCAATCATCAAAAATGGACGCATTAACCTCTGGAATGCAGTGAAGAAACAGTTTGAAGTTGTGCATCCAGAAACCGAAGTGGAAAGAATCACAGACTTTGCGGATGGTATCGTACTGAAATTGGCACTCACATCTGCTATGACCGCAGTCACCGCTCTACAGACAGATTCATGGTTTGGGAAGCTCTTGAAAATGGTATTGAAGGCATCCGGAGTGCGGTACAATATCGCCAATAACGGATACATCTGCTTCGGCTCTTTTTTTGGAGGATTAATTATACAGTGGGGAGTTGCGACTGGAGCAGATGCACGGGATGGAAATCCATCCAAAGCGGTTACGATTTTTCCAATAGCATACGAAGCTGAATGTTATCATGTTATGACGTTGTTGAAAAATGGCGGATCATTAGGCAATTGGGAAAGTACCTGCACATGGGCACAAAATTACCAGCTAGCGTCTATTGATTGCTATATAGACGCAAATCATAGCTTATCAGCCCCTGCAGTTGCTTACGTTGCGTTTGGCGTATAGCAAGGAAACAGTGGGTATTTCCAGAGAGCAATAAACCATTTAAATTTCCTATTGCTTATACGTCAAATTGGACGTTAGTACCTTCTTCCGAGGCCCCTGGTACCGGATACTATGCTTTCCTCGAAGTCGTTCGGGACGGGATGACGGGAGCAACAATTAACACATATTCCGGCGCGGGAACATTAATGTCACATACAGTTAAGGCAATCGTCATAGGATTTTAAACAGTGGGTAAATGCGCTTGCATCTGACGCGGATGTCGGGCATGATTTTACATTG